>Ga0265797_10000262_pt1 | contig 100998 bp, 59 predicted proteins | sample P2T30metagenome_FD_192433 | JGI IMG/M metagenome (GOLD analysis project Ga0265797, IMG submission 192433) | Plant litter microbial communities from East Loma Ridge, Irvine, California - P2 T30 | ecosystem: Environmental > Terrestrial > Plant litter > Unclassified | place: USA: California... | reverse complement strand
AGCCAGCAAACTTCCACACGCCATTGACCTTCTTGTACCAGTGGGTGTTGTAGCTGTGGGCGTGGCCCTTGACGGCGACGTGCTGGCGGGTCTCGTCCGAGTACTTCTGGTGGGGCACGCGCAGCTGATGGTAGCCGATGATCTCGTCGTCCGACACCTTTTCCCACTTGGTGCCGCCGATGAAGTGCTGCGTCATCAGGCGCTTGTCGCCCAGCACCTTCGGGTCCGAGGCCATCTTCACAAACTCGTCGGCGGGCATCTCTTCCCACATCTTGTTGAGGAAGGAGCGGTAGTCGATGCGCAGCGTGGGGGCGATGCATTTGGCGAGGCGGTCCCAGTCTTTGGTGTCGTAGGAGCAGGCCCATTCGTAGACGGCCGCCATGCATCCTTGCATCTCTGGAGGGGATACAGTTAGTCGTTGATGTTCGTTTGGGGTGGGACGGAAAGCCAAGGCAAGCCAGACCGCCACTATCGTTCACCGATGGGAGAGCAGGACTTACCATCGCAAGAGATGAGCTTCACGGGCTCGAGCTGTGTTTGTTCCGCCATACTGTATGATCGTTCGACTGTCTTTTGTTTTGTTTTGTAGGAGGATTGCACAAGAATGTCGAAAGTGTCAAGAGAGATGGTCGCAAGCAAGGTTAAGCAGAGCAAGAAAAGCAAAAGGACCCCTCGTCGCCAAAGAAACTTACTTGTGTTATTATATGATTATTACACCTCAGCTATGATTGCTCCCCACTACGGTGTAGTACGATTGGCTTGTTGGTGCGTCGGACTTGTGCATTGGAGCTGAGCGGGGCCGAAGCACTTTGGGGGCTTGACTTGTACTTTGGCTGCGTTTCGCTGTTTTCGCGACTCCGAAGCGCGCGAGAAATGTGACCACTACGAGAATAGATCCAGACTAGGATAACATTTAAGGCCGTACGACAAGCCTTGTTGGTTTCACCAGCTCGATTCCAAACGTCCGATATGTGTACCCGGCGCCACGAATCCGAGGATCAACAACAACTACGCCTGGGTTTGGTACTGAATCCTGTTCCTGCGTAAGCGTTTGGTACAGTACTGTTTGGGGATAAGATGGGCGGTGGCATGGGAAAGTGAAAGTGGGAATCAGAGTACGGAGAACGGAAAGTGACGATGATGGATTAATCATGGACGCTGACATGTTAGCTATTTCGGGATCGGAGTTCGTCGGTGATGTAGATACGACTAGGCCATCTTCTTCTGACATCGGAACAACCACTCTTCCAACACCCTGTCGTGACCATGTCACTGCGCTGTACTACGTGGAGTGGACTCGGTGTCCTTTCTCTCTCCCTTACAATAATAGTTACCTACATCTCATTGTGAATACACGTACTTTGCTAACAGACAAGCTCCCGAGAGACATGACGCGTTTCCTCCAAACCCAATCCAACCATTTCAACCCCCCGCTGCCTTGATGTCCGTTCGTCCCACCTACCCACGCAACTTTCGTCACAAGTACCACGGATTCCAATACCCACGTACATGTAGCCAACAAGAAGCATCCAGTAGGTAAATCTCGCCTACACACTCTCTTCTCACATATCTCGACCCATATTCCACTACAGACCCTCCCCACAACTACAACCAAGCATCCCAACATCCAAGCATCCAAGCACCCAAACAGCCAAACCGAACCATCCACAAACCCAACCAATCAACCATGGACTTCCTAATGGGCATCGGCATCGCCCTCCCCGTCGTCAGCACAACCGCCATCGGCACCGTCACCGGCGTCGCCCAAGGCGTAGCCGAGCAACGCCGCCAAAACGAAGACAGCAGCAACCAATCGCGCATGCTGAAATTCCACCTAGACGTGCACCTCGACGCGCGCACCTCGCGCTCCAAGTCCCCCGCGGCCAAACTCGCCAACCGCATCGTGACCCTGCACGACGACAAACTCTGGCTCGAGCCGCAGGACCACTCCACCGGACAGCCCGCCGACGAGAAAGCGCACCCGTTCACTGGCTTCTACGTTGCGTACCCGGATAGTGATAGGGCGTATACGCGGGGACTGGTGAGTACGATTTCGCGGGATCCGCCTGTTTTGAACTGGGTTTATGTGGATAAGGATACGCTCGAGTGCAAGTATGCGAGTCGGAGCGGGAGTATTGCGCATCATGTCGGGAGCTTTGATTGGACGGTTGAGGAAGGGCCGGATAGTGCTGTGACGCTGGAGGAATGGGAGGGGTTTGTGGCGATTGAAGAGCCAGGGGGAAAAGGGTGGGCGCTGTATTTCGATTGGGACGACGATGGGTTGAAGGCTGTGAAGAATGGCCGTAAGAGCTGCGAGGTTAGTTTGATGAGGCGACTGTTGGATACGCAGGATTTGAACAAGTGGGGGTTGAAAGAGGAGGGGAATATTGGGTTCAAGACTACCAAGGAGATTTGAGGGTGCCGGTGTTTTTGGTTGTTGTTCAATAAGTCATGGTGGTGGAATCCGCGTCGTCCTGAGACTGTGAGATTGCGGATTAGATTGCTACAGGGACACCCTTCACTCAAGTACTCGGCCAAGAGTAGAGGCAGGCCGATGCAACGTTCAAGCAAAGCAGAAGCAGAGATGTATTCGATCTCGGTGGTGCAGCATGACGCGAGCTAAGAAGTCTAAAGTTGTGATCATACAGCCAGCATCATACACATCAGCGTGGAGAATTATGACACATGCTCTGCTGCAGGGTTACGACCCGCATACAGCACGCATTCAGAAGAAAAGATGGGCATCTTGAATCGAGATAAGGGTATCAAAAGCGACCACCACCAGTCTTCCAGCCTCCCAGCCCCCCACGGAAGAAATTATTCGTGATCCGTAGCATAGAAGCAAAGCACACCACCGAGCAGAACGCCGGTCTCAATTCACGCCAGTCCCCACAGGCTTTCAAGCGTCGACAAGCATCTGGTTCTCCTTGTCTTCATCGTCCATCACGACAGGCTTGTCATCGCCTCCGGCCACGACAAGTTCTTTCGCCTTTTTGGCGCCAGCAGAAGAAATCCTGCTCACCTTACGTAGCGGCTTCCTGGCGCTGGGCTCTTTCTTTTCTGGAGACCCGTCATTGAGCGAGAGCGCCTTCACTGCCGAACGCGTGCGTTTGCGTCCAGAGGTCTCCATGGGACTTGACGAGGACACAGAGGTTGACTTTGTCTCGTCTGTAGGAGGTGACAACACTTGTTCCTGTGGGCCAAGTATCGTGGACATGAAGTCGCGCGCTATGGCATTGGTCAGCAAACGTTCGCAACAAGGGCCATCGGTAAACTTACGCTTCGTTGGAGAGTATCCCTCTTTCCTGCCCTTGATGATCGTCGTCGGACAAGCCGGGCTGTTGTGCACGACTATGCTAGAATCGTCTTCCGTCGTGCACACAGGGAAGAAGTTGCATGTGGTGTGCATGCTGACATCGGACGAGTCACGAGACGCGCCATGCAATCCGGTGCTGCCGTCGGAGGCAAGAGGCTGTTCGACTTTGCAGCTTGGCTGGACAGGATGGCTGCTCCCTCCACCTTTGGCAGCGAGGGCGTGGAGTGGCAACGGAGGTGGCGGCATCGACATGGCTTCCTGTTGTTTGGGTGGGCTCATGGCGAGGATGAGTTTCTGCAGCTGGTCACTCGGAAGACGGATCTCGAGCTGTGTCTTCTGCTGACGATGAGCTTCATTGACGGAGGGGAGCGCCAGAGAACCGAAGGCGTCCGTAAGCTCGCGTCCATTGACGAAATCAGTCATGTGAGGACCGTGATGGCCACCGTCGTAGATCATCTGCGGATTTCCCGTCTGCAGCGCATAGTTGTAGTTGCTCAGCACCGGTGTCGGGGGCGGCGGTATGGGCAGCCCACGCATGGGCGACGACTCAGTAGCGCTGTCGTTGCTGTAGTTGCGCCTGTGGGTAACGCTGTGAAGCCCGGACGAAACGCCACCAAGTCCATACTTGTTCGTCTGGATGTCTGTGAGTAGCGGGTTGTCAAACATCTTCGGATTCGGCCAAGCAATGCCCACGCGCTCGAGGTGGCCTGTGAAAGTTAGCTGCAAGTTCAGGACGCTGTGCTGCAATGTGCAGAAGAAGCTGAAAGATCACGAATGAGATCCGTGGAGTGTGGCACTCAACCCGGTAAACGCCCAAGTTGGAGAGAGATGGAACGATGAGACATACCCATCGGAGCCGGGAAGAAGGCGAAGCACACACTGGTCGATAAGGCGGTGAAGATGGGCTTGCCATCGATCTGCTCGCGGAAGCCAGCAGACACTTCGACTTTGATGCGTCCGGCGGCGTCAGCAGCATCCCAGTCGCGCTGCGTGATGGAGGTCTGGTAGAAGTTTGGCCACTTCAAGTCATGGGCGACTGTATGGCCGCTGGGCTCGACGCTAGTTCCTTCGGCTGTTCGTTGTCAGTGACCTTAACACTCTCCGAGCATTGCAGTGGGTGAATCTCGACTCGACAACTCACAAATGACTTGCGGCCAAGAGCAGTCGTGCGGGTAAAGCTGCGTTCTGCCCGGCAAGCTGTCAGCAAGTGGTTCGCTTCAGTCCAGGGGAATCCCGCCGAATATTCACGCAGTGGTCAGGCCGTCCACGATGATCTTGATCTGCCAGAGCGCCCTGTCTCCCAGCCCTGGCATGGCCAGCAACCCGACATGCACCGGCTGTGTCCACGAGTGCAGGGAGATGCTGAAGTGTCTTCCTCCCGGGACGCTCGGGACAAAACAGGTAAGAAGCGGCGTCGAGGCTGCGCCTGCGAATGGATATCAGCATCACTCCATTGAGGTCTGGATCAAACCTCGCAAAACCATCAGAAGGCGTGAACATACCGTTGGCGCCTGTGGACCCGCCGCCATTGCCAGCCTGTACGGCATAGCATGTTGTCTTGAACTCCTTGAACGGCACCTGGCAGCCCTTGGGGTAGAGGATGACGTCCCAGTCCTGATAGCGCATGGCGGATGACTTGCTTGCTGATGGTGGTACTGCGGTGTCTTTGGATGTAAGTGAAGAATGAGGCACGACGAAATCGTGAATATCGCGCGAGTGATGCAAAGGGATGGTTGAGTCGGTGTTCGATGTTTATGGTTCGAGTTTGCCACGAGAAATGAATGACTGGCGAGGCAAATGCGACGGCCGGTAGGCGCGACGATTGTGGTGGAAGGCACATCTGATGAAGTCGGGAAGGCACGATGAAGCTTACTTCGACTTCACGTGTGGACGTACAGTTCAGCGCAGTATCCATTCCAACGTCGCATACAGTGACGAGTCTTTTCTTTCACGCATTGTACGGCACGCCGATGGATGCCTGTAAGAAGTGTGTATGTGAGTGAGTCGTCAGCTCATGTAGTTTAGTTCTTGTCGATATCGGAAAAGCTCACGTCGGACTGTGCCCAAATGTCAGCGAGACATGTGATGATGCCCGAGATATATGTACACCAGAGTCTAGGTAAGGTACATTTACAATCGACAGCCAAATGGAACCCTGCCCAGAGAACAAGTCAAAGAGCCTCATCCGTTAAGGAGAAGAAGCAAAGAGCATCGAGATTATCAATACAAATGCAAGAGCAGGATACGCACCGGAAAAAATAACAATAGATGAGAATCGTTCTTTTGATCAAAAGCAGCGCGAATACTCTAAAATCAAGTACAAACGAAAGCAAAAGCAAAAGCAAAACAAAGGAGAACGCCGTTTTCGCGATCTCAAGAAAAGGATAGTCGGGCATGTGGGACGCGCAGAGCAGAGCACTGCACCCAACGCCAAAAGCAACCGCAAAGTCAGCAATCATCGTGGCCGCCGTATCCGTTTTCCCAAAGCCATGAAACAAAGTTCTTTTTGTCGTCTGGTTCGCCTTTCCCCCCCTCGCGCCCGCCGTGTGAGAATCCTGCTGAAAGAAGCCAAAAGCAAGAAACCCCTGGTGATTTCCATCGCGCCAAAGGTAAAGTAGGTCATTCGTGGGTTTCGTTCCTCTCGTCCCGAGCATCGCAAAGGCCCATACGCAGTGGCTGTAGTAGTGATAGCAACGCTAAAGTGTGCTGGTGGCAAAAAAAGAGGAAGGGATGTAGTTAAGGTGAGGATGTTAAAACAGGGCATGTCTTGGTGTGTGTCGTCGTGAGTGAGTGAATAGTGATTTTTCCCTTTTAATTTTTTGATTGACCAACTCCCGCTAAAGTGCAACCTCACTCAAGGCAAGAAGGACGCAGAAAAGACGCTTTACTGGCGCGGCGCAAAGTTGCCGTACGGGTTGTGCGGCGGCATGCCCATGGAAGGGTAGACGGGTGGTGGCGGGGCAGGGCGGTAAGGGGTGCCAGCGGGGCCAGAGTTGTTCTGCGAGCGGCCCCAGCTGAGGCGCACGCGCGAGTTGCCGATGGGGTAGCCCTGCATCTGGTTGATAGCCATCTCGGCGGCGTGGCGCTGGACGAACTGGACGAAGCCGCAGCCCTTTCCGGGAGGGATCTTGACATAGGTGATCTCGCCGAAGCCCTGGAAGAAGGAACGGAGCTCGTCCTCGGTGACGTAGCCGGAAAGACCGCCAACGAACACAGTGGTGTTGTTCGGGTCGGTGAACTGGTTCATCGGCTGGGGAGCACCGTAGTAGCCGGCCATGGGCGGGGCGCCCATGGAGTACATGCCCATGGCGTTCGGGCCACCGGGCATGCCACCCATGCCAGGAGCACCGGCTGCGCCGCTCTTGTTCTTGGGTGTGGCGGTGCTAATACGCATAGGCCTGTTGCCGCAGTAGACGCCCTGCATCTCACGAAGAGCCAACTGTTGGTCGCCCTCGTCGGCGAAGCGAACGAAACCGTAGCCTCTGGAAAGGCCGCTGATGGGGTCGGTCATGATCTTGGCGGACTTGCAAGAGTTGTACTTGGTTTGGAAGAGGGACATGAGGACGTATTCGTTGACCTCGGGGCCAAGGTCGCCGACGAAGATAGAGAACTCGGGGCCACGGTCATCACGGCTGCGATCGGCGAGGCCACCGCCAGACGCCCAGTTGAGCTTGAACTGACGGTTGCTGTTAGGGATGCCCTGGCCGTTGAGCTGGAGAGCCTTGGAGGCAGCGTCGGGGCTTTCGAAATCAACGAAGCAGTAGCCAGCGTTGCTTCTGGGTGATACCTGTCAGTGATTGCTATACAATGTTTGCGTCGGTGTCCTGTGCTTACCCCGAGAATTTGTCACGGATCATCTTGACGTTAACCTGGTAGCCCATGCCGAACCACACGGTGCGCACGAAGTTCTCATCAATCCAGGGCTCAAGCTCGCCCATCCTGTATAGCTGTCAGCGCCAATTCCCGGCTTGTGATGTATCGAGTTTTTCACTCACCAGAGCGTGGTCTTGCCCTCCTGGGGCTGGCCGCCTTGCGCGCCAGGCGTACCGGAAGTCGGCGCACCCTGGAACTGGCCCTGGGGCTGTGACTGGTCCATCTGCTGGCCCATCTGTTGACCACCCATCTGCTGACCCATCTGCTGCTGGTTCATTTGCTGGCCCATTTGCTGCGGGTCCATCTGCTGGCCCATGGGGGTTTGCTGCTGGTCGGGACCGCCGGTTGCGCCGAATCCGCCGTGCTCCTGCGCAGGCTGCTGCGGCTGCGCGCCGGCCTCGCCAAAGTTGGGGAAGCTCATCGTTTCGAGGTTGGAAAGAGGATGTGTCGAAACTGCAGTGGGGAAAAAGTCAGTTGATGCTGATGACTGGTGGTGGTGGTAAATGCTGCGGGCGCATTCGAGTTGTGATGTAGGAGGCGGGCGCACACTCACGTGTGAAAGCTAAAGATGCCGAAACGGACGTCGAGTCTCAGTGACTTGATCAATCAATGGCGCGTGACTGGCGGAAGCGATGTGAAGTGAAGCACTGACAGCCGCTTGTGAAAGTGAAGTCGCGCGGAACCGAAACCGGAGTGAGAAGGAATTCCCAAGACTCGAGGGTGGAAGGAGTGGCGGCGGGAGGTGTGTTTCGCGGTCGAAGAGAGCGCGAGTGAGTCGAATGGATGGAACCTGCAAAGCGCGCGTGAGCCAAGCGTCGCAACGTGTGTCAAGCAGCAGCGGGAAAGGGAGAATGTGTGGTTGTGGGACGGTAGGACAGGGCAAGGCAAGGCGTTGTTCGGGTGTGCGCGCGTTTTGAGCTCGGGTCTGAGCGGGCCGTTTAGGGTGCAAGACAATAGCTCCGCGGATGCAGCTGGGCGCGTCGTTGCGACGACGGGATGCGAGGGATGGGGAAAAGGTGCAGGCGGCGGTGGTGAATGGAAGGGAAGATGAGGCTGTGTCAGGTGACCCGAGCGGACGAGATGAGAGGGTATTTGCGCGAGACAAGGTCGCCATCCGCCAGCTCAGTCAGTCCGCTCGCCCAGCCAAGTAGACTGTAGCGATGCGGCTGAGCTGAGCTGCAGTGAATGATCGGAAACAAGGATTAACCGATCGCCCTCCCGACGCTTCGGGTCCCACAGTGCAATTGAATCATCATTGATGTTGGTGCTGATGCAGCCAGCCTCGTTGGTCGCGGGAGCTCGTTGCGAGAGCGACAAAGGACCTTTGGCGCAGGCAAGAATGTGCAGGTGTAGTGTAGTGCAGTGCAGGGCGAGGCAAGCAGAGTACATTACAGTACAGTACAGTACAGTATGAAGGCGAGAAGACGTACCGAAAGACCTAGTAATCGCGACGCCGAATGCAAGTGCAGACAAGCAAACAAGCAAGCAACCAAGGATAGCGAAAAACGGGAGATGCGAACGGAGTGGCGCGGAAGATAGACTCGATGGTGGTGGTGATGAGGTGGAGAGAAAGGGAGGGAGGGAGGGAGACAGGCACAGAGGGAGCAGAGGAATGGGATGGGTCAGTTCTAAGCAGAGAAGCGGCAGGCCAAGAACAGGGAACGGCAAGCAAGCAGCAGCAGCAGCAGAAAGGCGAACAATGGGCTCACAGCTGTTCGTCGCCAGCAGCTAACAGAAAGGCAAAACCGATTGGGCGTGCGGGGTGCTTTTTGCGAGCGAGTGATGAGCTCGAGAGTGGGAGAGAGCACCGGAAAACCGGTTACGCTACGTCCCTTGTGGTTGCAAGAGTACCATTATTATTATTCTCATGAGGTACTAGCCTACGTGTACTATAACTACTGTAGACCTTGCTGTTTCCAGTATACCGAGCATCTCCACCACCTCAATCTATCTTCATCTATAGGTAGGTATACCGTGAACCAAGTACAGTACGCAGTGCAGCAGTAGTAGTCCTGCGCCGTCCATGCCTTACACTCCCACGTTCCACAACATAAAGTGTAGATCGCATCTCACATTGCGGCATCGCATCGCTCGCGTGCAGCGCACACCACACACTAACTACTGATCAAACTGCACGCCCCTAATAACGCCCACGGCGAACCTATATCAGCCACGACCGTTGGCAAGCCCGCCGTTAAACTCCGATGCGATCATGCCACACACACGGCCGGACGATGCGGAAAGGCCGAAAGGACACGGTAAGTGAATTGTGAGTGACACATCCAAATTTCCAAAAAGTCCATGCTGCTACACGCAATAATGTTAGATGTCAGCTCTGTCTTGGGCGTTGGAGATTTGTTTGATTTTGATGTTTTCTCCGGTATTCGTCTTGCATGGTAAGCACATGTAAGCAAGTGCATGTACATATAATCAACCAGTGGTGAGAACTGACATCTCTCAACTCAAGACTATTCAATCAGAACAGGACACATGCTCTAACATACTGTATTCTTCTTTGGCATTTTTTTTTGTAAGGCTAGTCCGATAGACGCCGCTGCTCATCGTTAAGCACAACCCCGCTCATCATAGGGCCTTGACCGGACGAACAGGAAGACTGAGGGCCAGGAGACGTACCGAGGAAACAGACAAAAGGTTGATGATCACTTGAGAATTTCCGCAATAGACAAACCCCCCCTCCCTCAGTCAACACCCGCTGGTTCTCATCCCGCCACGCTCTGCCAAAAGTTCAAAGGGGGCCAAATAAAACAAGGAAAATCGCACGCCAGAGTGAGCGCGGGCTGGGCCGCGTTTCCCTACTTCAGGCGGCGCCGCTGCCATCGTAACGCGTTTGGTTTGCTGTGTAAAAGGAGTGTGTGTGCATCTACTGGGCGGGCTTGTCCTCGGTGCCAGAAGGCGCGTCGGCGGTGTCCTTGGACTCGGCCTGGGCCTCGGCCGGTGCGGCGGCGGACTCGTTCGAGGGCTCGGCCTCGGAGGAGGTCCAGAGAGTCTGTAAGTTGTGTTAAAGACTATCCGTGATTTCAAACGAGGCAACACTGCAGGACTTACCAGGTTGTCGCGGAGGAGCTGCATGATGAGGGTGGAGTCCTTGTAGCTCTCCTCGGAGAGGGTGTCGAGCTCTGTAAAGCACATGGTCAGCGTCATGCACGAAAGGCAAAAATGACTTGCTCGACTTACCGGCAATGGCCTCGTCGAAGGAGGTCTTGGCCATCTGGCAGGCCTTGTCGGGCGAGTTCAGGATCTCGTAGTAGAAGACCGAGAAGTTCAGGGCAAGACCAAGACGGATGGGGTGGGTAGGGGCGAGCTCAGTGGCGGCGATCTCGGTGGCAGACTGGTAAGCCTCGAGGGACTTGTCGGCGGAGGTCTTGCGCTGGTCGCTCATGGCGAACTCGGCGAGGTAACGGTGGTAGTCACCCTTCCTGTAGGCGGAAAAACAACGGTTAGTCTTGTTCGCGACAATGGAGTAGGATTTGTCGGCAAAACTCACATCTTGTGGTAGAAGACCTTGGACTCGCCGCTCTGGGCAGAGGGGATGAGGTGCTTCTCGAGGACCTCAAGGATGTCTTCGCAGATCTTGCCGAGCTCGGCCTCGATCTTCTGACGGTACTCCTTGATCAGGCTGACCTGGGACTCGTTGCCCTTGCTCTCCTCCTTCTGCTCGATGGAGGTGACGATGCGCCAGGAGGCACGACGGGCACCGATGACGTTCTTGTAGGCGACGGAAAGCAGGTTCCTCTCCTCGACGGACAGCTCCTGGTCGGCGGAGGCAACAGCCTTCATGTTCTCGACCATCTCTGCGGAGCATGTCAGCGATTGCGCGCAGCATGATCTCAGGACATTGACATACCCTCATAGCGCTCGGCCTGCTCAGCGAGCTTGGCAAGGTAGACGGAGTTCTCGTAGCTCATTTTGGCGGTTGTTTGAAGTTCTAGAGTCACAGTCAGTACTGACGTTCAGGATTGAAAGTCGCGATAAGCAAAGTGAAGCCGATCCGCCTGTCGAGCACCGGTGCACAAGCGGGAGAAGTTGACGGTGGATGTCCGGTTGTTGCAAACGTGTGTTCGATGACCGCGGGGCCGGTTTGTTGACATGTGCGGGCTGTGAGCGTCATAAAGCGACAGCAAACCGGCGCGGCATTTTGTCCACTTTTGTGCCTGCTCCAGCGCTCTTGTCGCACATGCCGGCCATGACAGACGATTTGCGCGCCTCGCCGTGCGAGAGCATGTTCATTTCGTGGTAGGGCGCCTCCCATGGCTGCGATGCGGTGCTCTTGGCGACAGGGTTTGCAACAGCCGGACAGGGCGGTGACGGCGGCAGCGGTGGTGGCGGTGAGGTGGGCATGGGGTAGGAAGGGGTAGAGTCTTACGGATTGGTGGTGATAGGTGATGAGGCCGGCGACGATGGCAGGGCTAGCGTAGAAGGATTGTTGTATGTGGTGAGGACGAGGGTGTGGAGGGTGTGGTGTTGGAGTAGTAGTAGTGGGAGGCTTCAGTTCCGCTGGCGGTCGTGCCTCCTTCGAGGTGGGAAATGACCGTGCACGTGACGTCTCTCACTGACCCCACCAGCAGCACCGAGAGCACTCTAGATCTCAAGCCTTGCATACAGTACATGTGCATCTACCTCTTTTTCGCCTCACGACTGTTTACGACACGCACTCTTTGCCTCTTCTTCCACCACATTCGCCTCATCTTCAATCACAATGCTCTATGACTCGCCTTCCTCGACAACAACATCGGCCCAACAAACGAGCTAATCCGGCTAGCCTACGAAACCCTGAGGGAAGAAGGGGGGTAGTTAGAGACGCGTCTTAGCTTACCATTGGGCGCCGGCCAGCCAATTGCGCGATCGCACAGCGGCACTTTCTAGAAGTGATGTTTGTTTACGTCCCGGAAAGCCTACCCTTGCCATGTGACTCGTCACTCACGTCTGCCTTGGAAATGAAGCGAACATCGACCCCAGAAAGGTCCGGAGCTTGTCAACTGGTATTCGAGGGATTTGAAAGGATTTTACGACTACATCGAGGATGCAGGACACGAACATTACATCACCGCAAGGGCAGCATGGGAACAGACAAACTCGCGATACTTTGGATAGCACGTTGGCACGTTGCCCTGTTTGCAAGGGATCCTAGCACTCGAACTTGTAGATCGCTGCCGGGTATTTCTACCATCGTTCTATTTGTGTTGCATGTATCAACGCGCTCATCACGCATCTATCGTCTACCGTATGCTCTGCCAAACACTCCCAGCTCGCCTAAACACCATGCTGAACGCTCCAAAACCCATCTCAACCAGCAGGAGTCTCAGGACCCTACAACATCTTCATGATGTGAGGGTTGACCTGATACTTCTCCAGCACTTTACGGTCAACAGCTTTCGCGCCTGAGATTTCGCCCAAGCAGACGTCCTTCGGCGCATCGCACAAGCACTTGAACGGTTTGCCCATGTCCCACTCAGTGGAAGGGTAGAAGAAGCTCAAGTCCTCGCCAGCTTTGAGATCGCGGTCTCCAGCGACTCGAAGCTCGCCCGCAACACCATAGTCGCCCGCCACAGGAGCAGGCTCGCCCTCGCGAGTTGGGTAGGCTGAGGCTGAGGGGTAGTTGCCGTCGGCGTCAGGGGAGACCATGCGGAATTCGACATTAGGCGAACAAGAGTGGTTGATGTAGAGCATTGGGCTGTTGAGCTCGATGTGAGAGTTGGGGCCGGTCTGGACGCTGGACCATGCTGGGGCTTTCAGTGGTGTGTGTGTTGTGATGTAGGCGATCAGTTGGCCGGCTTTGAGGTCGACTTTGGCACGGAGTGAGTTTGAGAGGCCGTCTTCACCGTGCGAGTGGTAAGTGAAGTATTTGTCTAGGCCTTGGGAAGTGATTGGGAAGGCGGGATCTGTCTTTCCTTGTGAGGGATCGACGATGTCGCCGTTCATAAAGGGAGCCATTGTGGGGTTGGGTGAGGTTGGATGGAAGGATGGATTGAGTGGGTGGGTGAGTGTTGAGTTGAGACGAAAGTTGTTCGTTTCTTACTTACGACCAGGCGCCTCGCGGGTGTAGTCAGAACTTATATCCTCATCGGAATGCTACACTTGGCACTTTCGTACAGACGATCCGCGAAAGTGGGAAACGACGTACGTGGACGAGCGGATGCTAGGATCCATTGCTAAACAGAGTGGGCTCCAATCCAGGCAAGTGGAGGACTTCAGCCCTTCCCCGCAGCTGGCAGTGAATGTGATGTTCATGTCCAAGGTGCGAAGGATCAGGTGGGAAACGTGCGAGATCGGTATTTGTTCCTGGTTGCTTCCGGCAATATTTAAGCTTCTAATTTGTCAGTCTTCTCAACTACCTGCATTCGAGCATCTTGAGCCCTCTCTGCAGGGCAACTTCTTTGTATTACTTGGTCTATGAACACCGAGGCAGGTGATCACAGGCATGACGGGGTGGAGTCGGCCAGACCCATGCACGTGCATCTGCCTGTCCAAGCCGAGACCGAGGTGCGAACTAAGGTCATGTTTGCTGATTAATATTAACAAAGTTCGACGAAGAGGATCGGGACGCCAGTATTGGAGAAGGACTCAATCATGGACGTAAGGTAGTTTCGACTGCGTCCATGTCACGATAGCAGATTGCAATAGATGTAGGTAAGCAGTCCTGCGTTGTAAACAATGGCATAGATCAGTGAGACAATAGCCGTGTCTCGGCGCTAAGTTGTCTGTGGCTTGCTTGCAAGCAGACATGTGCCCGAGGCCGTAGCTACGCCGCAGTGGAGGACTGTCCAGTGGAGGTTCCGAATCGAAGTGACAAGCGGCCTCAAGAGGATCGAGCATCCAGATGGAAGTCGGACGACAGCTGTGAAGTAGCTTGACATATGAGATGGAGCATGGTAGAATGCAGGTATCTCTGGAGAAAGAAGGATGGCAGATACACACATCGAAGCCTTAACAGCTCCTGCCTCCGGGCCAATTCACGCTAACCCAAAGTAGCAAAATCTAAATACCGCCAGACGAGTAAACACCCGATTCCTAAGGCCGACTACGTTCGCCTAACCACACATTCAGCTACCACAACAAGCCTTCTACGGCTTCGTCATCTTGCACCATGGATAGCGAGTCCTTGCGTACCGCATCCACATACCTCAACAACCTGCTCCTCGCCCGGGGCCTCCTACGCAACGGCGCCGACATCGACTTTGTCAAACCATCCCGAGAGTCTCGCGCCCAGATCATCAACTTGGTGCACGATCTCATCCTTCGCTCAGATCGTGACAAAGACCGCAACGAGCACCTGTCATTCTCCCTGCGTGGGTCGCGCGCCGATGACACACGCAAAGATGCCGAGATCGAGCGCTTGAAGACCAAAAGCGAAGAACATGCGAGAGATGCAGTGCAAGCACGCACTGCGGAACGTGTTGCAAAAGACGAAGCAAAGAAGGTGGAGAGGAATGTCAAAGGCCTGCAGGATCAGGCGGCCAGGCTGAAGACTGCACTTGCACAAGTTCGAACGCAATGCGCGAACGACGTAAAGAAGAGAGACTTGGAGCTGGCAAGGCTGAAGGCACATCTGCAAGATCAGAGGAGAGGCAATCGCGCTGGAGTCGTGGCACCGAGCATGACTGTCAGTGGCGGCGAGAGGTGGCAGACCGAATCATCCTCAAAAGACCTGAAGGATCCGGAATACAGCTTGAAGCAGGAAACAACCGCTTTCCTTACACAATTGAGTCAAAGTCTGAGCGACGAGAACGACGGGTTGATTGGATTACTACGCGAAGCGCTGAGCACCATGAAAGAGCTCCTCGGACTGCCAGCCAACACACAGACGATGACCGACAGCGCAATCGGAAGCCGAGGGAGCGCAGACGACGGCAAAGGAATCGACAACAATGTCCATGCACTACCAACATCATATGATACTCTGGCGACGGAGCTCGACAACACTCTGTCACATCTTTCGAAGATCCTCACGAACCCAAACTTCGTTTCCGTGGACGAAGTCGAAATGCGCGATGAGGAGATTGTACGATTACGACAAGGCTGGGAGCACATGGAGACACGGTGGAAGGACGTTTTGTCCATGATGGATGGGTGGCGCCGACGAATGGACACTGGGGAGACTTTACGACTGGAAGATTTGCAGCAAGGCATGGGTCTGGTTTCTCCCTCCAGGGAAGATCAAGCACGATACGGTGTACGTGAAGATGAAGAAGATGAGGACCAGAGCTTCTTCGAGGGTGAAGTGAGCGATATTCGTGTTGAGGGTCTTGAGGATGAAATGGACGAGTCAAGCATGATGATGGAGCCACCTCAGCTCACCAGCAGTCTTGGATCCTTGAGCGCCTCTAAACGAAAGCGCGACATCTTGGAGCCGCCTGCAAGTTTCGATCTCCGTCCACCTGGAACTGTGCAGAGGTCGCCTCTGAAGTCCGCACGATCTCAACGCAAGCATAAGCAAAATGCGGATGGAGAAAGGAGCTCTGCAGGGCACGTGTCTAGCGAGCAATCACCGGGAGCGCAAATGACGCTCAACGAGAAATTGGACGCTGTTGCCAAAGAAGCGGCCGATGCTCAAGCGGCAGGAGAGGCTCAAGACGGTGTAGCTGTGCATGATGGAGCTGCAGATGCCGACGAGCTGCAAGACGATGATACCCTAGGTCAGATATTCAGTCCGGTGAGGAAAACCCAGATCCGAGGCCGGGCTAAGAGAAGAAAGAGCACGCTCAGCCGAGAGGAATTGGCGGAGCTGCTGATTACTGCAGACGAAGAGTAGATATGCAGGCACTATCACTTGTACCACACGAACGTCCAGCCTCCGGATTAATCATCTGCATGGACGGCGCAGGTGGATGTACTATCGTGTAGGTTACCGTTATATCACGCGCACTTTTGAACACAAGCATCGCGCTCCAGATGACCGCTCGCAATGGAGCATGGTGCATTCGAACTTTGTTAATCCTGATGAACTACTAGGATGCCGGCATGTCAACGCAGACCTCTCGCCATTGTCAGTTCACCGAATATGTATTAACTGGACGGGGAGCGTGCCAGGCACATCTCGTCCGACTTGCGGTGGAGAGTGAATGGAGGTGAAGGTTGAGATATGCATGGCAATGATAATGCAAAGTGTCATGCGCGACAGTGAGCTGCACATAGACGCCGAGACCAATGCACAGTGCAATATAACATACATGTCCAAGTGCGGGCGGGCTAAAGATAACAACAGTAACGAGAGCGACGAGAACAAGGTTTACCTGGCTATCCTGCACACAAGCGAACGAGTCTTGGACTGAAGAAGACATCACGTCTGCATCCTTGCTGCGAGTCGAGCGATCGTTGGTGTGCTGCACTGTTGACTGGCTGAGCCAAAACTGATGGCCCCACCGCGCAGGCCAATGGCAGACGCAGCTTAACCGCGAACCTCACGCCTCGATCAGCACACTGCGAAAGACTCCTCCCACACCTGCCCGAGTTGCCCTCTCTGCCCGTGTGTACCATCCACTCGAGCTCGTCTCTTAGCGCTGGCATGCGCCTTTCCGATAGTCGCATTGCACTGCATGGACGAGCACCTGTCCAGCCTGCCATCGACCACCACCACCAAAGCCCTGAGCATAAGTATACCACTCCAACGCGCGCTTCTATCCTCTCTTTCTTTTCTCTCCAGCAAGCCTGTCAATCGCAAGAGTTGTTTTTTAGTTACACCCTTTTTTTTATTCTTCTTTTTTATTCCCCAAGGGCCTGGTGCTCGCTGTCTATACCCTCACAATCTAATTAACCAATCCACTCATCTGTCGCCGGTCGACTCTAACACAAAATCAACAACCAACAACACGCTACTAATCAGCTCTTCTTGCCCATCAAACGCTTCAATAACCCAATAACCACATACGACAAATTATCAAAACCAGATCAATCATAATGGCCGCCGTCCAACTCAACTTCACTCTCCGCACTTCCGCCCACTGCAAATCCGTCCACCTTCTCGGCTCCTGGGACAACTACAACGGCCAGCTCCCGCTCTCCAAGGATGCCGCCAAAGCCGGAGGCTGGAAGGGTACCTTCCGCTTCCAGGGCAAGACCTTGAAGCAGGGCCAACGCTACTGGTACTACTACATCATTGACGGCTACCACGTCTCCCACGACCCCGCCCGCGAGTCCGTCGTCGAGCCCACCACCAGCCGCAAGCTCAACATCCTCGACATCCCCTCTGGCAAGCCCGCCGCCGCCGCCGCCACCGACAAGGCCGTCCGCCAGTCTCGCCGCGTCTCCGACGTCCCAAAGGGCCGCTCCCTCAGCCCGTCCCAGATCAAGTCCCCGATGCCCCAGAAGCCCCACGCCAGCGCCGCCCTCCGCTCCGAGACCTTCGCCGGTCCCACCGTCGAGCAGCTCGCCGCCAGGTTCGCCGCCGCCAACGTCAACGACTCCGAGGACTCCGAAGACGACTCTGAGGACGACTCTGACTCCGACGACGACTCCGATGTGCCGTCCCTCACTTCCCGCAGCTCCGGCTCCAGCACCCCGTCTTCCGTCTCCAGCACTTCCTCCTGCTGCACATGCGAGCGCTACGGCATCACCCGCGCCGGCGCCCGCGTCAAGCTCGACTGTGGCGGCAACCGCTGCGGCTACTCCGACGGATCCGACTGCTCTTCCGAGTCCGAGGACGAGTACACCGCCCAACGCGCCACCCGCCGCCAGGGTGTCGTCGTCCGCAGATAAGCGACTCGTGCCACCGAGCGCCTTGCAGTCCGCCGCCGTCCCTAATGCAGCGAACCTACAAGCGCGCTCGCGCAAACAACCCCTTGAGGAGAATTCGAACTCACCCCGACGTTCATTTCGATTGCCGCCTACCTATTTTTGTTTGGCTCCCATTTTTTGTCTCCCTGGAGTCTGTTCCCGGTTCGACATTCGCAAGGCTTGCAGCTGGTTCTGCCTGCTTTCGTGTCGCGGAACCTCCAAACCCAGACCGCGCAGGCAATCCTTTTGCCTCGCACGTCTGTTAATCCGGCAAGCTATTGCCGCACTTCGCTGCTTCGCGCGAGGACCAGCGGCTTTGGAGAGGAGGAAGATGACGATGAGGTCTGGGGAGATGTCAGACCGCACGGAGGCGCATGGAAGGTCTGTGGAGAGGGGATCGGTGAGGATCGAGAGTTGCCAGGAGGAGTGGCAAGGATGGAGAAGACAGGGTACGATGCTTGCTACGCTCAAAGCTCGTCCAGCCCTTGTGCGTCTGATGATGGACGACTTGAGAACGAACAAGGTGTGTTTTGCTTCGAGCACTTCGCGAACTCATCGAAGAAAGCCAAATAGCTCGACCCAGATATCAAATACAAATCATACCGTCATCCATCATTGTAAAACTTTCACGCTTCGTCTGACTTTTCCAATGCTGATTTCCAGGTTCTTCGTAAACTACCATTCGATCAACATTTTCCATTCGTTAGGCATATCGGGTGACTAGAGAGAGTGGAAAACGACCAAAGCCTGGACTCGAAAGCTGCGGCCTGCGCTGCTGCGTATCCATTGCGTTGCTAATGATTTGGTAGTAGATACACTTCGGACGCTCTCCGCCTGTGTAAACGGCTGTCATCTATCATCCGTCCAATCGATCCACACATCCACCATAGAAAACAACAGAACTCTCGAAGCCGAAACGCCGTAACGAGCGACTCGATGTATCCCCCATCGAGAGTCGTCCGATTAGACTCCCAGCCAGAGCAACAAAATCAGAATCCCCAATCGTTGCTCTCTATACCGTGACCGTCGCCCGGCTTCCCAGCTCGACTCGGTTCAAGTCGGTGTTGGCGAATGAGAACTCCTCTGCTCCTCGTATGGCTGTCGCATGCGTAGCCCACAAAGACGGTTTTCTCCTGGACGCTGAAGAACCACGTCAACACCACTTCGGTTCAGCAGAAACGCTCTCGGAATCTTGGACAAAGGGCGTTCTTTTTCGTTGTTCTCTCTCTCCGACAATTCCAACTTACCCATGGCCGCGCTGTGCCCGAGCAGGACAGGGATCGATCGAGTGGCGGTGGTAGATGCACTTGCAGACGGAGAAGCGCTCGATGATCTGGATGCACATCGTGGATAACAAATTGGGCGAGGGTTTTGCTGTTGTCGTTTCGGTCTGCTTGTGGGTTGGTGTCTTCCAGCGGAGAAGGTGTTGTTAGGGGGCCTTGCTGGTGTAAGACTGCAAGAACGCTCAGAACGCTCGATGGGGGAAACAATTAACAAGCAAACAGATCCCAAAGATGCGTGGAGGGAGGACTTGGTAAGGCGGTGATGATACTGGATATTGAACGCAACGTGAGTGGCGACTATACATATATATGTGTGTGTCTCTACACATCAATCTTACTGCATGTCGTCGTTCCATGGGTGCGTTGGAGAAGATCTGCAGCCTTACAGAACGCATGTCTGTGCAGCGAGACTTCGAGGTAGGCTGCGGCGTGTTGTTCCTCGTCTTTAGTGGTTCTCTATCGACGGCAATAGGTTGCATCAGTGAGAAGAGCCATGCCGGTTCTGGTTCAAGGTCTCGAAGTCGGGACTTTGCCTATGAAGCGATGCCGACGTTGCTCTGCAATGTCAGATTTGCATAGCCTACCTACATTCAAGATCGACGACAGTACCGGCAAGGCGTGCACTCACGATAGGTAGTCCGGCAATCGTGAGAGCAAACTGAAGAAGTTGATTTGCTCAGAAACGTATTTCCACACCAAAGCCGGCACGGGTTGTTGGAAATGTTGGATTTGGTTAGCCTCGAATGAGGCTGAAGGAACTGAACATGCTCGCATTCCAATCCATTCGGTTCTGCTAGGGTAAGCAGAACGATAGATGCTTGCAAACTCGATGCTCACGTGGGGTGGCCCTGCCATGTGCGCGATGCAATACGTCGATGATCTCTTTCCGCTGTCAGCGAGGTCTGACAGCTGTGTATGACAAAGACGGTCTGCACGGGTTGGACTGCCTACTTGACATCTTAGCCCGGTACTGTCAGCTTTGTTGCTCAGTCAAATGTGAGAACCTCTTCGAAGCCACCTACGTGCGAACTGATCAGTCTACCGAAATGGCGGTAGATCTTCAGCCCTACAGAGTACATGTAGCTTTGGCTGACTGCGGCATGCGGCATGCGAACACGAGCGGTCGAATACCGCCTGATTGTGTTGATTATGAATCTTTGAGTCGAGTCATCGAATGAGCGTCTGCTGTTGGTTCCAACAGGACACTCCAGATCAACCATGACGGAATTGCAAAAAGACCGCTGGCTAACGTTCATGGCTTCCTTCCACCAAAGTAAGACTCTGGAACGGCAAATGGTAATATTGGAATCATGACCTGCTATCTATCCGGTTCACGCGGCAAGACTATGCTGACCCATCGCCATTCACCGCAACTTCCTTTTCTTGCTCCTGAGGCGGTGGTGCCAGCGACTTCATTGGCGCCGGGTTGAGCACACCCGCAGCATCAATCAGAGGAGCAGAAGGGTTCAACTCCAATCCAAAGCCAGGCTTATCCAACTCGCTGACATCCAGGTAGCCCTTTGTCGGGATCGGCTCGTTGATGAACAGGTTGCCGAACACGGGCAGTACACTCTTGCCGTCTGGGGAGTTTGCGAGGTACTCCTGGAACGGACAGTTGGCTTGCGACACGACGAAGTGGTAGCTGTAAGGTCCACTCGCATGAGGGACCACGGGTAGATCGTACGCCGCTGCCATGGCGGAGACTTTGAGGAGCTCGGTCAAGCCGCCAACCCACATCACGTCGGGCTGCAGAATGTCGATGTTGCGGCCCTCGACCAGCTTGCGGAAGCCGTAGCGCGAGTACTCGTGCTCGCCTGTGGTGAACTTGATGGTCGGGTGGGCGCGTTTGATCAGCGCAAAGCCATCGATGTCGTCGGGCGAGAGAACCTCCTCCCACCAGTCGATGTCCAGGTGCTTGCACTTCTCGGCGAGCTCGATGATGTACGACACGTTCAAGCTCATCCAACAGTCAACACGCAGAGGGAAGTCCGGGCCGAGAGCCTCGCGGTGTCCCTTCAGGTATTCGTAGTTCTTGCGCAGTCCTTCGCGGCCCTCGGCAGCGCTGTACGGAAGTGCCACTTTTGCTCCGCCGAAGCCCATGTCTCTCGCTGCTGTCGGCTCTGGTCCGGTGCAGTAGAAGTCGAGTCGGTCGCGTGTTGTGCCGCCAATCATCTTGTAAACTGGCTCGTTACGAATCTTGCCCAGGAGATCCCACAGTGCGAGGTCGATGACTGAGATCACAGCGACCGGCAGACCTTTGCGGCCGTAGAACATGGAGGCTCTGTACATTTGTTCGAAGAGGTTGTTGGTATCTCTGGGGTCTAGGATCTGCGTTAGTTTGCTACTTTCGTATCAATCGATCCACACCACGTACCTGCACCGATAAGGAATCTTCTAAAGTGCTCAGCAGTCAACCAACAAGCTGGTGGACCACCGAATCCAGTCGCAAAGCCTTTGGAGCCGTCTGTTGCCTCAATCTCGACACAGAAAGAGCCCAGAACATTGATGCCGAAGTCGGTTCGTGACTTGCGGTATTGAGGGTAGTGGGACATTGGTGTGGCGATCTTGGAGTCGATTAACCAGTGGCCACCCTTGACATTGTGGTAATCGCCGCCGGCTCCTACGCCTTGGACTAGGAAGGTTTTGATCTCCTTGATGCGTGGGAACGAGCGGACACTGCTGTTAGAGGTTGACATATTGCCGCGATCTTGGTCTGCCCGTTGACTGTTGCTGCTCAGTCGTTCAATTGATCTTCCAGAATGATTCAAGCTTCAAAGGAGTATCTCTGTCTGTGTGAAAGATCAAAGCAGAAGATGAGTATGACTTGGAGAAGGAGTAGGGAGGTTTTACAGAAAGAAAAGAGGCGTCCATGGGAACAGACGGCGTAGTATACTTTCCCGGCAACGAGCAGGTGGGTCATCATCTACCATCAACCAGCACATGTTCGGTCAAGAGGTAGTCCGCCCACGCACTATCGGCATCTGTCTGTGTAGCTCAGGTGCTCTTGAGAGTCTGTTCGGCACGTTCTGGCGTCCAGTTGCAGCAAGCACAGCAAGCTCGGAACGACTTGGCGCATGTGTGCGGGGTTGAAGAGGGCGAGCAAAAGCAATAAAACCCCGAGCCTCCCGCCCTCTCGGTTCCTTTTGTCCCGCACCCCCGACCATCATGTCCACCAACACCAACCGCACGCCGAGGAGTGATGATTCGCCCGGGAATGCTGCCGAGCGCAGGGATGAAGAGACATGGAGCGACGACGATGTCTCAGAGGCCGACGGCGATGATGGGACTGGCAAACGCAAGCGTCAGAAGACTTCGCGACCATTGAGCGTTTCGTGCGAGCTGTGCAAGTCACGAAAGGTATCGCCAATTGCAGTATTTTTTGTAGATTTAACTTCAGCTTACCTTCGACAATAGGTGAAATGTGATCGAGGCCATCCTCGTTGTGGGTGGTGCACAAGAAATGGCGCGACATGCGAATACAGAGAACGCAAGAAGCCTGGTTTGCGAGCTGGTAAGCATTTGAGAGAGCGTTTGATCTTACCGATATTGAACAATCACTTATTCAATCGATCACAGGATACGGCAGAGAGCTCGAAACTCGTCTGGGTAGGTGAAAGAGCGGTCCCGTGATCTTACCAATCGTATCATCTGAAGCCAAGCAAACGCTGACACTATATCCAGACAAACTCGAAAGTGTACTTGCAACTCAAGGCAGTCTTCTCCAGCAGCTTACGAACCACATGTCGGGAAACTCTCCAGGAAATCAGCAGTCGCCTCACAGTGTTACCTCGCAGCACATACCGCAGGCAGAAGCTGCCTTGTTCATGCAGCCGGCTGCGAACATGTATTCTGGGTCACAATCACATGTTTCGTATCCCGGGACCTCACAGATAGGGACAGCACAGCATCCATATCTCCCTCATCAGCAGCAACAACAAAGCCGCGATTCTTTGCCCAACGTACAAGTACCAGCAACCGGCGGCCCATTTGCCACCGTCAATCCACCATTGGAGTCGCCCAGCTTAAATATCACATCAAGCTCACAGAATGGCGTCGTGTCGAACAACGGACCGAGCTCAGTCACACAAGATCAAGACTTCCCTCCTTATGATCTTCTGTACGCTTTGACGGATCTATTCTTCAAGCACGTCAACACTTGGTGTCCCATACTACACAGGCGAACTACTTTGGATTCGCTCTTTGGGTCAGCCGCTCTTGAGGAGGCCGACCGCATTCTACTTCATGCCATAGTTGCTACAACGCTCCGTTTCTCCACGGACAGCAGACTCACGCCGGAGGCACGTGAACGGTATCACGCAACGTCGAAGCAGAAAGTCCTTCTCTATGGACTCGAAAACAGCTCTGTCAAGGCGCTGCAAGCTCTTGTCATTCTTGCCTTGGATATAGTTGGCAGCTCAAATGGGCCTCCTGGCTGGAACCTCCTGGCACTGATGGCTAGGAGTGTAGTACAGCTTGGCCTAGCGGTCGAAACTACATCGTCTTCCGTGGCACCGGTGTACCCTTCCATCTACACGCTGCGTGCAATGGTGCTCCCGGATTCCGGATCTTTCATCGAAGACGAAGCGAGACGCCGACTATTCTGGATGATTTATCTGCTGGATCGTTATGCTACGCTCGCTACGGCCTTTGAATTTGCTCTGGATGACAAAGAGATAGACCGCAAGCTACCTTGCCGAGACGACCTCTGGGCACGTAACCAACCCGTGGAAACCAGATGGTTTCAACCTCCTGACCGCGCCGAGTATCACGCAGACGTGCCCGAGAATCTCGGATCGTTTGCCTATTACATCGAGATCCTTGGTATACTGTCTCAGATCCACCGCTTCCTCAAGAAGCCAGTAGATATTGGTGCACTGTCCGACGTGGAACAGTGGCAGCGTGAGTACCGACAACTGGACAGCAAACTGAACGCGTGGAAGTTCAGCCTCCCGAGCGAACACGGTAACATGTCTCGCCTCTTCGAACCAAACAGCAGCAGTAAGATCAACTGCATCTGGATTATGCTGCACATCACCTATCACACGTGGGTATCTGTCGTTGAAAAAGTCGCTTGACACCAGCTAACGTAAGCTCAGTACTGTAATCCGGCTTCACTCCTCGGCAGCATATCCGACAACAAGGTCGCCGATCTTCACTCCGTCATACAGCGCCAGCCAGAGATGTCACTCCGCGGTGGAAGACATCGGCACCCTGTGTAACTACGTCAAGAACAACGACATGCTGAACAAGCTCGGTCCGCCATTCGCCTTCAGCCTATGGGTCGCCGCTCGTCTGCTGCTTGTACACGGCTCAACTATTGATCATCAAGTCAACCCAGCAATCCATCCACTCGTGGAGACACTACGGGAGATGGGCTATTACTACGACGTAGCCCAACGTTACGCGATCCTCCTGTCGCGCGTTCTCGAAGAATACCACGACAGCGAGCGCGCGCCTCCAGGTGTGAACGGTGTACGTGAGACTCCCTCCACCGTCCGCATCCTGGCCGACATGCGCCGCTGCGCCTACGACCTCGACTTCCTCATCTCTCGCCAGCCCAAACCCGCCAACGCCAAGCTGAAAGCCATCACCCCGGCTCGCACGCCCGCTGCAAACGAGCTCGAGTACCTGGACGTTTTCGACTTCTTCAACATGCCCCGCTTGCCTTTGCCTGCAGGTACCGATGCCGGTATGGCTGGTACGGCCGGCAATGGCGATGGCGGGACAGAGTTCCAGGCTCTGGAGGGCAACGCGAACAGCGAATTCAACATCACGAATTTCATGTATGATGCGAATTCGGATTGGTTCGTGAAGAATGCGAACTCTTGAAGGCCCGGCTTGCTTTGACTTTTGCTCACATGGAGGAAGGCAAAGCCGTCGTGTATGTACGTAAATGAGAACTCGGGACATTGTCTCTCCTGCGACCAATGTTCCAGACTGTACAGAGGCCACGCGATAGAACAAACGTCGAAGGAATGACCAGAGGAGTTTCGTCTTACGTTCAATGTTGGCAATGAGCGAGAACTTACATGCATCACTCTCGATAGTACCATACACCATTTGCGTCGCGCCTTTGAGTGTGATACAGATCATTGCAGAAATACACATCTCAGCGGTGCCATAGGTCTTGATCAGTTCGAGCTCTTAAGATACTGCCTCCATGATTATTCATGATTGTCAGAGAGACACAAGAAAGGAGATGTGTTGTTCTCTGCGGTAAACCGTATTGATTCTATTCGAGCTCCTGAGATCTCAGCTCGAGAACTCGTGAGTATGTGAGAAGATAAGTTCTGCTACGCACATCTCGCTCAGAGGTACTACAAATCAAGAGTCCTCAAGTAGCACGATCCAGAAAACGTGACCTCAATTTCCTTTCTCCATGAAGCCTTCCTTACCTACATAACACCACAACCCCAGCCCTTCCCCTCCACGCCCTCCTTCTCCAACTCCCCGACCCTCTCCTCAACCCTACCAACAGACCTCTCGAAATCCTCCACCCCAGCCTCGACATCCTCAATCCTGCTCCTGAGCCCGTCAATCTCATACTCAAGCTTGGCAGCCAACGTCTCAAGTTCCTTCCCGCCCTCCTCCAACGTCTCCCTTTCATCCCTTAGCAAAGCCTCAATGCCCGCCTGCAAAGCCTGCAAGCCCTCCTCACGTGGAGCGTGGGTCTCGCGCAGTTGGGCGGCGTTGCGCTCGGCGTACGGTAGGAATTCGCGGAGGACGGAGAGCTGGGCGCGCGTCCAGGAGGCCGTTTCGTCGGAGAGGGTGTGTAGCTGTAAGTGAAGGTTGAGATTCGATTTGGCGGAGAGTTCCTGCGCGGCGTATTGTTTGATCGGCTCGTCGGAGTCGGAGTCGGAGTCGGCGATGGCGGTGATGTCGCGCCAGGTCAGCACGCTGTCTTCGGCTAAGCTGAAGCTCAGGTGGCGAGGGTAGTGATCGTCGGTGCGGAATTCTGCGCGGCTGGTTTCGAGATGGCTGGTGGAGAGGGTGCGGCGTGGGATGGTGGGCGCGGGCTCGTTGGAGTCGTCTGGATCGTGCACGAGTTCGTCGTCGGTTTCGTCGAGTGTGTCTGCAATTGAGTGGCGCTGGCGCATACTGCCGGTGCCGTCTGATGTTTCTGTTCTTCGGACTGGTTCGCCATTCTCTGTGTGGTTGTCGTCGTCGTCATCATCTTCGTCGTCCTGTTCCTTTACTTCTTGGAAACTCTCGCGGGAAGCACCCATCAGGCCTGATATGGCGCCTTGCCGTGGTTTGTCTCTTCGCAGGTTGGTGTTTCTTTGAGCAGCAATAGCGGCATCGAGTGAGTGCTCTTGGGTAGAGGACGCAAGACTGTTAGGACTGCTTGCCGGCGAGGTCTGAGAGCGCGACATGTGTGGTCGAGGTCTCTCTCCTGCATGGGTGTCTTCCATTGGTGACGCCAGAGCTTCACCCTGGGAAATCTTGTGTTGATGTCCTTTGATTCCCACCACACCTTTAAACTTTCCAAGACCGCTCTTCGCCTCTCTCTTGATCCCTGTAGCCCTTCTAAAGAGTCCTCGCTTCTGCTCCTCGTCATCGGTGGTCTCTTCTTCCATGGGCGTACGCATGTCATTGTATTGCTCTCTTGGTGGCACAGGCATGCCATCAGATGTAGACTTTCTTCCTGTCCAGGCATATCCGCCCTGCTCGTCTGGACGAAAGATCAAGCCGCCACTAGCGGACCGTGTCTCATTTTGAGTCTGTTTGGCCTTTTTGATTGGCTTTCCATACCAAAGCCATTTTGAACGTTCTCCGTAGATAAGCTGCACAAACCGCTCGAGGTCCGTTGTCTCGATTTCAGCAATTCCTGCTCTATCGCGTCCACCAACGACGTCCATGACCATTTCGCCGCCTTTGCCGCTGAGCTCAGCAACGGTAGACTTCACCACTCGCGGTACTGTCCAGCTATCACTGCTTGCCGCTTTAGTGCTGACTTTGTGCAGGCGGGCGAGAGTATGTCGGTCCAGACGACGGGACTTTGTCAACCGTTGCTGTTTCTGGAACGACCCGATTCCACGTTTCATACTCTCGACATCGAAGGCATCCTTGCCTACTGGTGCGCCTATGGCATGCAACCTGTTTCGTGCACCCATCAGTAGACCCAGGAGCGACGCCACGGTAGTTGGTCCCAATATTCCATCATGAGGCTCAGATCGATAGTAGTCGCCTCCAATCTCTAGCCACCAGTCATTGACAGCACCCTCCGTGACATCACAGAGCAAGCCGTCTGCGTAGTCAATGTCCAATTTGTTAAATAGAGTGAGTGCAGACTGGCAGAGTTTCACAAGCTCCATGACAGACTTGTAGATCTCATTCTTGTCAGATGTGCGGTAGAGCTGGTGGAATTTGGCAATGGTTGCTCCAGAAGGTGGTACAAGAGTCAGGCCTACACGTCCGGAGCAACCGAGGCGCTTGAGGTTTTCGTTTACGAAGAAGTCGAAGCGGTGCTTTTTGAGATCGCCATCAGGTACTGGAATGACCGTGAGCGACGATGGAAATGCCGACAAATTTGTCACCATCAGCGTGCCCAGTGGCGTTTCTTTCCGGCGAGCGTGATACTGATTGAGCGCTTTGAAGTAGACACGCAACCTTGGCGACCATTGCGACTCATCAGTGGGTACGCTCAAGACACCCACTACGATGGAATGAGCAGGATCGCCGGTATATGTAGTGATCACGAATGTCGGATGTGTCCGAGAGGTGGTCCACTGCTCGACAATGTAACATTCGTAGCCTTGCAGCTCCTTCCGCCGCTCGAGGGTCGTCGTTGACGGGTCCTCTTCCAGGTAGCGAAAGGCCACTGGGTCATTCAGCACAAAACGCTGATGGCCGGGTTTTGCAGGAGCAAGTCCCTCATATTCGGGGTTGGTTTCGTTGAGGCGCTCCACGCGATCTGAGGTTGTGGTGCGCTTGAGCTGACGCTCTGCTGTCGCTGGTCGGTGATGTTCTTGTTGCAGCGAAGGCGAGGGTAATGGTGGAGGGCGAGAATGCCTGTCATCCATCGACATCCTGGACGCCATGTTGGTGATGTATCCACAGCTCGGCCTAACAGGGCAGATGTGATCAGCTCAACCAGCTGGCCATGTCACCTTGTTGCGTCTTTGACCTGCTGCAGATCGAATGTAGGATAATCCCACGACGTTCACAGCTATTAGTATTGAGATGGAACTAGTATGAAATGTGTAAGATGTTGTTATCGAACTGTCGAATCTTGAAGTACCAAGCCACGTGACAGTCTTCAGGAGCCTAACCTAACCCTAAGCACGTGGCAGCCACAAAAAACCCTATCAACCCCAAGCGCAAAATCTGAAACTGATTTATCAAGGTGGTGCCCTATTTTAGAAGACTTCATTGTAAACGATATATGTGCAGCTGCTTCTCAGGTTATTCTCGGTGGCAAAATCAATCCCATATCGACTTAGTTTAGCGAAATACCACGATCTCGGCAGTTACGATGCATCTTTACAGTATATTCTAACATCGGGGGCTGTTCCGCTCCGGGGAACGGAACCAAAAGTGACATCTAACTTAACCATCTTCCGCCGTTGCAACCAGCTTTGTCCTCCTGTCCCATCTGCCGACAAACACGATGGACATTTCGTACAACCCATGTAAGCCACGCGATAGGCTGAGCGACACTCGTGCTCGCCGCCACAGGCATCTCGGTTACAGTGCTTGTGGTGGTGGTCAGTCAGATTGCCGCGAGTGGATACGACTTTCACGCGTTACATTTCGTCATCACGACGTGTCCATCTCGAACCACCCCTCCACGTCTCGCCCAGTAGAAAGATGTCAGATACTATGTGTACACACGTCAACACCAGGGCCGGGGTCGCGGGCATTAGAAATGGGGAAAGGCGCGCGATCTAGATTAATGACGATGGGATGAAGAGGGAAGGCGTAAGGGCTGTTGGATAAATACTCCCATGCTGTTGCACAAGAAGAAACCAACTCTCTTCTTGTTTTGTTTACACCCTTCCACAATCTCCATTCTTTCCAAAGCAACACCCCTCCAATAACAAAATCTTTCAACATGGCTATGTCCCAAGCAGCCTGGAAGGCCGAGCAAGCACTCGGCCACGGCGACAACGCCAACACAGCCCAAGATGTCACCAACCCAGGTCTCAAACCTGAGTGGGGAAACCCCAACGAGACGATGAAGGCATTGGCCTGGATGGGAAAGAACAAGGTCGAAGTCGGTAAGTAAAGAAAACCAATCCTTCAATGCGACAGTATCTTGCATCTAGTCTCTCTTCCAAGAAGACATTGATAGACGCTAGGCAGTCAGTCAGCAAGCAACACAAAGACTAACCTCTTTCCCTTCTCGATACAGTCGACTGCCCCAAACCCAAGATCCTCGAAGACCGCGATGTGATCCTCAAGATCACCGGCAGCACTATCTGCGGTAGCGACTTGCATCTGTACCATGGCTCTGTCATCGAGCTCCAAAAGGGCGACATCCTTGGCCACGAGTTCTGCGGAATCGTAGACGAGATGGGGCCGGGCGTCAAGAACCTGAAGAAGGGCGACAGAGTGGTGGCGAGTTTCCAAATTGCGTGCGGAGAGTGCTATTACTGCCAGAAGAAGCAGTCGTCGCAGTGTGGTGAGTTTGGAAAACTGCATTTGCCAAGGGTGTCCTAAGTGCTGACAGAGCGTCTACAGAGAGGACAAACGGCAACACGATCGAAAACGCCATGTATGGCGGCCGCACCGCCGGCATGTTCGGCTACTCTCACTTCACAGGCGGCTTCGCCGGCGGCCAGTCCGAGTACACGCGCGTGCCCTACGGCGACAACAACCTGCTGAAGCTCCCCGACGACGTGCCCGACGAGAAGGGACTGTACCTGTCGGACGTGCTCAGCACGAGCTGGAACTGCGTCGTCGACACGGGCGTCAACGAGGGCGATGTCGTCGCCATCTGGGGTGCTGGTCCCATCGGCCAGATGTGTGCCGATTTTGCTCTCATGCACAAGGCCAGTCGCGTGATCATGATTGACGAGAACTGGAGGCTGGAGTTCATCAAGGAGAGGTACCCCAAGATCGAGTGTGTGGACTTCTCACAGTTCAAGGGAAGCAAGGCTCTTGTGCAGCATCTGAAGGAGATCTGCGATGGTCGCGGTCCGGATGTGGCGCTCGAATGTGTTGCTGGGTGAGTGATGTCGCCTGAGCCGTGTTGGAAGATCGCTTACTAACTTTCTCACAGCGAGTACCCCAAGAGTTGGTTCCACGCCATCGAGCTCGCAGTAGGCCTCGAGACCGACACCAGCGAGATCATCAACGAGTGCATCGAGTCCGTCAAGAACTTTGGCCGCGTCGGCGTCACTGGTGTGTACGTCGGCTACACCAACCACTTCAACATTGGTAAGTTCCCAACCTCCCTTCCTTCCAGCATACAAAAGATCATGCCGACTGACTTACCCTCCCAGGCTCGCTCATGGAACGCGGCATCCGCCTCATCGGCAACGGCCAAGCGCCCGTCCACATGTACTGGCACGAGCTGCTGGAGAAGATCCAGAAGAAGGAGATCGAGCCTCTGAAGATGGTGACCCACCGCGTCCGCATCGAGGACATGGCCAAGGTGTACGAGGAATTCGACAAGAAGAACGACGGCATGCAGAAGGTCTACGTCGAGACACGCTTCTCGGCTCCGCCTTGCGAGGGCAGCCCTCAGTTGACGAAGTACTGAGGATGGGGAAGGGGTTCTGGCAGATTGAACGACTTTGACGATGTTTGTTGATAGATGACGAGAAATGAATGTTCGGAATATTGATTTGGCTATATTGTGATCGCACTAGTGTCTTCTACCTTGATGACTGCCAATGTACTAGAGAGTTTTAAGGTACTTGCCGCACTCGTAGCCTAGTGTTCGTAAGCACAAGCCAGCCTACGTACGCGTGTGAACCTGAGATGGGAAGACGTCGGACATGTGTTTGTTTGTGACGTTGTTTTGTGGAAAATGCTATGTGAGCTTTCCATATGTGTAACAAAGCACTATGATCCTTCGGGTATCTCCCCTCGAGCTCGGCCGTCAAGAAAACAACAGAACCTCGTAGCCTTTGGGCGTCTGAGGGGATAAGGTCATAGGACAAACACCGTATGTGTCGTCGAGTGCGTGCGTGGTGTGTTTGTGCTTAAGCTTCTTGTAGCTTCTTTCATATCAAAAAGAGAAAAAAACAAAAAACGAGCGTGCGCCTTATGACTCCCAAGCGCCTTTCTTAATTGCGACCAAATCCCGGCCTCCAGAGAGAGAGAAAGAAAGTAGAATAATTTCAAACGCCGTGTTGAAACAATGCAGAGGGTGTTTGTTTCTTTCCAAACGACCCTAATGTTCCACCGCCATGCTTGGGTAATAACACATGTTCCAGAGAAGAGAATATGTTTCGATGATGCGGTATTCTTATTTTCCGATGCGATTCTTGCCCTTCTTGGGCGGCGCTGATGAGGTGATCTTGGATGTTTGCATGAGCTCGCCGATGTATCTGGAAGCAAAGGGTTAGCTTGTTGTGGTAGAAAGTAGATAGCAGCGCCAACATACGATTGCAAGAACTTGTTGCCGCCCTCCAGCTTCTCGTGCTCGGTCTTGACTGTTTCCACTCTGTCGACAATAGCTTGCAGGCTGGTTTGCAGCATCTGAGCTTGTGCGATGAGGTCCCGTCTTGCGTCCTCGCCAAGCTTGTCAACCTCCTCGCTGTTGCGTCTGGGAGACATGGCGCGGACGTCGTCATCTTCAAAGTCCGAGTCCACCACGGTGGTGGGCGCATCGCGAGAGACAATCATGGTTCCGCTGCTTTTCCTGCTGCCCAGTTTGGGACGGCCGAGTCTTGAGCTGGATCTCCCCCTTCCGTCGTCTTCGCTGACTACGGCGCTGGAGTCCGGAGATGGTTCGGTGGAGTGGCCGTCGACGATTGCGGATTGCGAATGTGAGAGAGGTTCCTCGATGGAGTGCAGAGCGTCGTCTTCCCGGGTCATGATTGAGTAGGTGTCGTGGTGAGGAGCCACGATGTGCAGATGACGTGTAGAGCCAGGCTCGCGCCTGTAGAGGTTTCGGAATTGAGTGAGGAGATAGGGTTGGGTTGGCGTGGGGTTGTTTCCGCGGGTTCAGCAGTGCAGTGCAGTGCAGTTCAGAGCAGGCGATTAAACATTAGACGGCAGAAGAGCAGCAGCGGGTGGTGGCAGGCATGCAGCTTTGGCGGGTTGGTGATTTTCAGCGGGTGCGAAGGGCGATGGGATGGGTGGATGGATAGGACAGGACAGGACAGGATAGGATAAGTGATATGCTCGTGACCGGTAGCCCTGCGCCGGGAAGAAAAGAGGTGCGAGGTGTGGGTTGCGAGAGGTGCTTGGGCGGGCGGACTTGACTTGTGTGGGTAGCACCAACAGCAGAGGCAAAGCAAAGCAGCGCAAAGCAACGCAGCGCAGTGGAGGAGGTTGCTGGTGCTAGCAGACGGCGCGAAAGACTGGCGGGTGGAGAAATGAATGACCCTGCGTCGCCATATGACGATTTTTGCCGCCCGTTCGCCTCCAGTCATTTCGATCTGCCGGAGGAACAGCTACCACCAGGGAGCATATCCCTGTGAACTTTGGAACTACGCAGAATTAGGTTGCATGTAGGGGCTATCATATCTGATAATCCATGTGAATCTTTTCGGTCGACTGTTGTGGACTAGGTACTGTCTTCCAGCATCGTGGTGGGTATTGCCGCTTTGGACGGACGGCAGAGGCGTTACGCTACCTTACACTTCACTTGCATGCACAGGTAGATCCGTTCTCTCTCCCTACCGCCCGCCCGCCATGTATACCACTATACATACAGTACAGCAAAAGACGCTTCTTCATGCACGCACACCGGCAGTCTTCCAACTGCCTGCCTGCACCAGCCTAACTGACTATGTAAAGTACTACTACCTATCGTCTAGTAGATAGTACCTGAAGCCCTGTATACTACGCTTGACTACCGCCTGGCGCCGCCGAGGAGGCTTTGTCAAGAAAAGACGCGGCTTTATCACGGATGGTCGGCAGCAAGGTAGCGCGAGACGAGACGTGAACAGTGGCGACGTTCGCCTACGTGCTCGCTTGCCACCTGAATTTGCGGATCCCAATCCCTCTAAGCCTCACCACTCACATGATTCTCATTTCCTAGCCTTGCTTCGCTTGATTACTGTATCATTTTACTATCTATCTCCAAGGGTCTCCTCTCCTCTTCCATTTCGTTATCGATTATCTCATCATCTAGGTCATGGCTTGTTGTTGTGGTTGGATTACAATACGATGATGGTATAACAGACCGAAAAACACTTCACGTCTTATTACGAGCGGATCTCTCTCCGTATGACGATCCCACAGCTAACGCCTCCATTATTACCTCTTATGTACTGCTGACAGTCATGCCATCCATGCTTGTATCAAAAAAGAAGATCATCACCACTGACAAGTCAGACCGTCAGACCGCTACCATCTCCGCCCAGCCGTAAGAACATCTTTACCCGCCCTAGTAACCAACGGCAACCAAACGGCCCTTCCTCCTTACAGTAGTATACTACCTTGCACGAGCCGGCAAATCGGCGCCCTCCCTCAGCGCTGCAGCACCAACGCGTCGCCTCCGGTTCGGCTTAATCGCCTGCGAAAATGCACCATTTTCTCCGCTCACTCTGTCCACTAATCCACCGAAGCACACGAGCCTTCTGCAGATCTTCCAAGCCTCTTCCGCCTGTAAGCTTGGCCAACCAATGGCCGTTACTCCTCGACATCCCTCACCACCTTTCTCAGGAGGAGACCAAGGGGGCCTTGCTTCAAACAGTGCAAAACGCTGCCCCGAAAGCTGACCTTGATCATCACGGCATCGGCATGGATGACAACAACCGTCGCCCTAAACCGCCACGACTGCTTCGTATTGGTTCACTTCGCTTTTTGACTCACGAGGCGTGGGGAGAAGCCTGGGGATCGCTTCACTGTGCTTCGTCATGCTAAGACCACGCGATCGTGTGTGAAACACATGATTCGAAACGAACTCTTACATGAGCTCACCGCCTGCGCAGATGGATTGTCCTTCGTACAAGGATTGCCGCACTAAATGACAGCAGCTCGCAGCTGGCTGCGTCAAAAACAATGCATGTCCCCTCGCCGTTCACACAAAGACAAAGCCCTATGACGCTGCGCTAATGTGAACCCTGCCTGACACCTACATGCACATGGTATGGTGGACGCAGGAATTGTGGCACTTTCCAATAGGCTTTGCACCGCTAACGAGGGTGGATGTCTCCGTTTTACCCGCCCACACTACTACTTTGCCAGGCTCTGCTACTACTGAACTGAATCGCGACGCGCATCTTCCACGGAACGCCAAACCCGCCGTGAGGACCGCCGACGGATGCCCAAATTTGAAATTCCCCCATGGAGTCATGGTCGATTTCGAGGGAACGCGCTTTCGGCAGGCAAAGCAGCACATCAAGCAACGCTGCAATTCACAACATTCATGCATCTCATGCGCCAAGATGGCCTTGTGACTTCATTTATCAGCCGCCATTAGCAAAACACGCGTTGTCGGCCAGGAGTCGCTCGCCTCGTCAATCGCTGGCACCATCACCGCTTTCTCATGGCATGAAGGATCGAGGTGGGTAGAGACCTGAGACGGGGGAGCTGTCGTCCGCACTCGATGTGGGCAACACCCGTTCGAGCGTGACTGGATTGAGCAATCGCAATAACGTGCACAAGCCAATAGCAGCATTTCTACTTTCTTCTTGCTCCCATTTACAATCGATACCGTCGTTCATCAACAGCGGTAAGCTGGTGGCTGCGCGGCGGCCTGCGAGTCCTAATCTTATCGCATTATTGATCGAGATAGCCGAAACGCCTCTGCCGAGAGCATCTTGCCACGTTTGCCCCTCCTCCCGAAGGCCAAAGTCAATGGAGGTCGGAACTCCATCTCGCGTCATGCACTTCACATCATCCTCTTGTTATATTCGCATCGTGATCCTCTGAGTGACTCGGTGTTTGGCGTCCGAATCCTGAGGAAGTTACTTGAGTCTCTCCATATACTTACCGCCATGTCTACCAAGTTTGAAAGAAGCACTACCGGGCACGATCTTGAGTCGCCAACGCAGTCACACACCTCACTAAACAACGTCCCAGCAAATCATCCATCATCCATCATCTCTCAGCGCCTTGATCCGATCATCCAACGCGCAACGATCATCATCACCACCACCACGCCATCACGATCACATGGGTCTCCCACACCCTCCCACAGATGGCAGAGCAACAGCATGACTCCACCAAGGGCAGAGAGTAGGGTTACCATGTCGAACCAACAATGCCCCCGGACCTCTCCCATCGGATGCCTCCGAAGAAATGCCTCTTGGATCCTTTTTCTTCTGCACGGACGCCTGTCACTTTCGGGACTTTTCGGCTTTGCTTGGTAGGCTACCGCCAGCCAGTCTGCATCGATCGCTAGCGACAAGAGCTTTCATGCTCACGTACGTGGGTACATCAAAAATATTTTCGGTGTGACTTTCAACAAAGAAGGCCGGCTGGCCCAATGGCAAGGCGCTTGACTACGATTATATGGATCGAACATTCATCATTCGGCATCAAGAGATTGCAGGTTCGATCCCTGCGTCGGTCACAGTACTGTTCAATCGATCAGGCAACATCACAATGTTGTAGATTGTCCTTTTGTTCATTTTTGAGTGAGTTGGGATTTTTCGGATTTTTTTGCCAGCCTTGCAGCAACGGGTGGAAGTTCGCCCGGAGCTCGGCTCCGCTGCTGATAGCTGTGGTGATTAGCTAGCTGCTTGCCGGTTTTGATCACTGCGTCGGCCATCTGACTTGTTTTACACATTTTGGAAGGGAGGTTGGTCTTTTTTTGGTCTGCAGATGAATTGACTATTCAGCAAAGCGATAATGCGATGGCGTCGCCATCGAGCATCTTCGCTGGATACAGGAGTGTGTATCGTCATGGCTTTGACGTCTGTATCACTCGGGGGCAAGTATCGAGACTCTCACTTGGATATGTATGCTTTCGCCAGCTCAGCGGTGTTTGGCCGCCGGAGGGGTTCTCTCACTGGTGACAGCACGTAGAAAATGTCCCAAAAGTGGACGGACGGGCGTCTGGTTTACGCGAGGGTGTGTTGGAGTGCTTGAGCGATTGAATCGACGGACCGGAGTGTTTATTCGGCCTTGAAAGGTCCATCTGGCGCTCTTGTCTCGAGATGATTAATACTACAAGTTGTTTGAAGATATAGCATCAATGAAAACTGGCAATGGTCTATGACTATACTCTCTCACTGGCTCAATCGCCGTTTGGATATTCTGAAGCTGATGACACCACATTGAAAGACGGCTCGTCCCAGCGAGAGACCGGCATTCTGGGAAGGTTCTCTCATGTCGCCCGTAATACCACTCACTTTGTTGCATCAACAACATGTTGGGTCCTCACGGCCTCACAAAAAGTCTTCTCGATGTCACCGATTGGAATTGGCCTTCCGTTGTGTCTCTCAATTCGTAGCTAGGCATCTGCGACAGTAGATCATGCACACAGAGCCAGCTGATTCAATATCTGCGTTGACGGTCTGACACCTTTTCACTACCAGAGGGACACCTCGCGCTAAAATCAAATGCTCTGGAGCCCGTCTGCACTAATGTAGCCTGGCAAGCTGCGTGCACTAAAAGACTATGAATTGCAAATGCTCTTGTGCATTCTTGCTGCACACCTTGTTCCATTGCATCCTCGAATGGATGTCTTATGTTAGCCGCTGAAGGCATGTGATAGTGATATGTCCGTCGACCAGCTCGCATGCTGTCCAACGGCCGATGTATTGAGTGGCTGGCGAGCTCACCTCATTCCCATGTGTCAATAATAGTGTGCCCATCAGACCATCGCCAGGCTGGAGATCACTGCGGCCATAGATAAATGTGTGTCTGCTGAGTGATAGCGAAAAATGCTTATTCTTCCTCGCGTCTTCTTGCTTAGAACGCTCTTACTCGGAGCTCAGTTATTCAATCCGTTAGTCATGCTCATCTTGGTGGCTTCAGCGCTAGCCTCGATGTACTGCGGCAATGCTTTGAGAGCCTTGATGATCTTCTCAACAGGCTCCTCGGAAGCGTTGGCGAGAGCGTTCATCAGGCTGATGACTTGAGGTGCTGCGATAGCCACGGCGATGAGATGGTTCCGATTGTCTGGGTTGGTGAAAGGAAACTGACAAAGGCAGCTTCAATGAGCTGCTCAATCTCCGCGACGACGTTTCGATCCAGCATGTCCGTTGGGCTCGCCTTGCAGCGAATCTGTGTCAAGATCGTCGCCTTCGAGCAACTCGCTTTCTTCCCTCGCAGTGCTCTTCCTCCTGAACTGTCCAGCACCGATGGCGACCATCTCATCCTCGCTGTCACTCTCATCGACACCCATCAGCACCGGCATTCTGAAGATGCCGTCTGGGTTCGCACCGCCTTCCCTTTCGAGCTGCATTGGGTCGACAGTGAGGACGTCGACTTCTTCGTCCTCCTGATCGAGGCGGCGCTTTTTTAACTCATCAAGTGGGTGAATGTCGAATTCGTCTTCTTGTTCAATGTACTCTACGTTTTCTTCAACTTCGAGGAAGTCCGGGGCAAGAGCGGACCAGCGTTGGGGCGTGTTTATTCCCCAGATATATATCTTGCCGCTCTCAACACCGGTTGCGGCAACATATGGGCGGGTAGGGTGCCACTGCGTTCAGGTTAGTATTCGTCCCTATTCCTATCACAGCACAATTCAGTGACTCACTTCCACCGCTCCAAGCTCCTCCTTGGGTCCTTCGAGAATCTTGACAAGCGAGCCGAGTCCGCGTTCCCAGATGTAGACATCGTGATTCATAAGCGTCGACGCCATAACATAGTCCGCATTGCTGCTGAACGCAACGTGGTTCCAGCTCAGTCTGTTGACAACATCTTGGAATTTGTGTTCAATCTCCAGGTTGATACTATCAGGCTGCAAGTTCGGGTCCGCGAAATCTGGCAGTTTGATTGTTCGGATAATCGTGTCCGCAGCATTCACCAAGAGGTCACGACCAGAGCTGCTCAGACGAATCAACAGGATGGCCTTTGAGCAAAGGCGGGTGCTGTAGACAGTCTCTCGCGTCTTCGTGTCAATCACGTTGAGCCAGCCCTTGGTCGTGCCGGTGATGATGTAGTTGCCATTCGCTGTGAAAGCAGCGACAGTGGTGAAGTGCTTAGCATCCGCCTTTTCATTCGCTTCATGCTCGTGCGCCGCGCGCTTGGGAAGGTTGGGCAGTGGCAGTTGGCGCACCTTCTTGTCGGTGAAATCTGCGATCGCCGGGCGGTATTCATAGAGTGCTGCAACACACTTGAAGTGGTCTTGAGGGTGCAGATCGGCGATGTACACGGGCGCGCCCATGTTCACTGTGCGCAAGCGGCTGCCATCTTTCAAGTCCCACAGGATGACCTTCCAATCAATGCTGCTGCTCAGCAGGTATCTCCCACTCTTCTCCCATGACAGAGACTGCACTGTGCGCCCAGTCGTGTGGCCTTTCAGCTTGCGCGCAACGCCGTTGGTCTCGAGGTCGAATATGGCAATCGTGCCCTTGGCCGTACCTGCTGCTAGGAGATCTCCACGGTGAGAGAAACGAATGCAGACAGCTTGGCCTGAAGAGCGTAGTGCAGGATGTATGAGAACCTCGGGGATGTCCTGGGCGAGGAGCACGGGGTCGGAGAGAGGCAGGTTCATCGTGGGTGTCAGTTTGTTGATGTTCTTCGTTTCAGTCGTGCATGCGCCTCATTCGAGCATGTGGAATCGTTTCAGTGTGAGTGTGCGTGTGAGTGAAGTGAGATAAGATCCATGTTATCGCTCAGTGGTGTGTTCAGTAAGTGATTGGAGGCATGTGGTAGGTCACATTACCTCTTGCTCTCTTCAGATGGCAGCAGCAGTCGCTCGTTCACTGAAGCATGTGAAAGAGACCCAAGCTTCGATGTTGCGTGCTCATCGTTACGCACCCTACAGCACCTCTTGTCACGCCAAGCTTAGATCGAGTTGCCGCCTCCCGCCTGAAAGAACGGCGGCGTTGACTTGACGAGCGCGGCCAGGCCATCACAACACCACCCATCCACCACGACTCCGGACACGACATCACTCAATATCGCCTGGAACGCCGCGGTATTGACGGAATCACCTCTCTCCTTACACTCAATCCATATCCGCGACAGTCAGCATCCCGCTGGCCGGACGCCCGACTGCGCCGACGCGCCCGCATCTTTCGACGACATCCGTATCTCGCCACCAGCGCGCCACGCGCATCAGAGTCATCAAAGCCATCACCGGCATAATAGCAACTGTCACGACGAAGTGGAGGACTGAGGGATCGAGAGCAGCTGCAGAGGAGGCGCGCCTCACGCAGATTGCGCCGTGCTATAGGGGTGGACGCAGGCAACAGCGGAAGAGCAGCACAAAGAGCGCAGCAAACCGCTAGTGTGAAGACGAGCAGTGCACACGCGTGATTCTCGCTTGTACGCCTACTCGATAAAAAGGATACTGCTTGGATAATATCTAGCGCGAGCCGCGCAGGAACCCAGATCCAACCGCAGCCATGTCTACAGCACCAGGTTTCGCCTACTCTGAGGCGCCACTCAAGACGGTTCAAGAGATTCAATTCGGTCTCTTCTCTCCGGAGGAAACAAAAAATATGAGTGTTTGCCACATCGAGTATCCCGAGACAATGGACGAGCAACGCCAGAGGCCACGTGAGAGGGGCTTGAACGACCCCAAGCTGGGCAGCATTGACCGCGCATTCAAGTGTGCGACGTGCGGCGAGAACATGACCGAGTGTCCTGGACATTTTGGCCACATTGAACTCGCCGTACCCGTGTTCCATCCTGGTAAGTTCTGCGTGACTCGAGGCCGTTCTTGAAATCATTTGCTAATGTGCCCACCATCTAGGCTTCGTCACCAAAGTCAAGAAGATCCTCGAATCAGTGTGCCACAACTGCGGGAAACTCTTGGATGACGAAGTATGTTACTTCAGCTCATGGATATTTTCCGTCCAGGCGCTAACATGGCTCCCTCTAGCGTAATCCTCAATTCAAGCAGGCCGTCAACATTCGCGACCCCAAGCGTCGCTTCGACCAGGTCCACAAGATCTGCAAGCCCAAGATGATCTGTGAGCCTGACTCGACAGAAGACGGCAACGATGACTTCAACGACCCCAAAGCCAAGCTTAAGATCAAGGGCCACGGAGGCTGCGGCAACATCCAGCCGGAGATTCGCAAGGAGGCTCTCAAGCTGAACGGCACATGGAAGTTGCCCAAGGGACAAGAAGACGAAGAGGGAGACAAGGGACCTGAAAAGAGGCCCATCACACCACAAATGGCGCTGAACGTCTTCCGCAACGTCTCCGACCGCGACCTGACGATTCTCGGCTGCAACGCCGACTACGCGCGACCGGAATGGATGATCATGACTGTCATGCCCGTGCCGCCACCCGCAGTTCGTCCCAGTATCTCCGTCGATGGTACCAGCCAGGGTATGCGTTCTGAGGATGATTTGACTTACAAGCTGTCCGACATCATCCGCGCAAACTCGAACGTCAAGCGTTGTGAGCAGGAAGGTTCACCTCAGCACGTTGTCGATGAGTTCATCTCCCTCTTGCAGTACCACGTTGCAACCTACATGGACAACGACATTGCTGGTCTGCCAAAGGCTCAACAGAAGTCGGGTCGCCCCGTCAAGGCCATCCGTGCGCGTTTAAAGTCGAAGGAGGGTCGTCTTCGTGGTAACTTGATGGGCAAGCGTGTTGACTTCTCTGCGCGTACGGTCATCACAGGTGACCCCAACCTGTCGCTCGACGAGGTGGGTGTTCCCAGATCGATTGCGAGAACTCTGTCTTTCCCGGAGACAGTAAACAACTACAACATCAACAAGATGCATGAGCTGGTCCGCAATGGACCTGATCAACATCCAGGTGCCAAGTACGTCATCCGCGACACCGGTGAGCGTATTGATCTCAGACACCACAAGCGACCTCAAGACATCCAGCTTCAGCTCGGCTGGAAGGTGGAGCGTCACGTCGTAGATGGTGACTACATCGTCTTCAACCGTCAGCCCTCGCTTCACAAGGAATCCATGATGGGCCACAGAGTGAGAGTCATGCCTTACTCGACCTTCCGCATGAACCTTTCCGTCACCGCACCCTACAACGCCGATTTCGATGGTGACGAAATGAACTTGCACGTTCCTCAGTCTCACGAGACCCGTGCTGAGGTCATGAACCTCTGCGCCGTTCCGCTCAACATTGTGTCTCCTCAGAAGAACGGCCCACTCATGGGTCTCGTCCAGGACACCATGGCTGGCATTTACAAGCTTACCAGACGTGACACCATGCTCAATCAACAAGAAGTCATGAACACCATGATGTGGGTTCCAGGATGGGACGGCCTTCTGCCGCACCCTGCGATTCTGAAGCCAAGCCCTCGATGGACAGGAAAGCAGATCATCTCCATGGCCCTTCCCTCGGGCCTGAACATTCTGCGCTATGACGACAAGGACGGACACATCCCGCTGAAAGACGGTGGTCTTCTCATCCAGGACGGTATGCTCGAGTACGGCCAGCTGGTGAAGAAGGTCGTTGGTGCATCTGGTGGCAGTATTGTCCACGTCATCTTCAACGAACGTGGTCCGCAAGCCGCAGTTGACTTCTTCGACGCCGTGCAGCGCATTGTCTGCTACTGGCTTCTGCACAACGGCTTCAGTGTTGGTATCGGTGACACCGTGCCTGACGAGAAGACTGCTCAGGGTATCGAAGACGCTGTCGCCACAGAGAAGGCACACGTCGATGATCTCATCAAGGAGGTGCAAAATAACAAACTTGAGCCACTCCCAGGTATGACGATTAGAGAAAGTTTCGAGTCTCGTGCGAAAGCTTTCTTGGAAGAGGCTCGCAACCAAGCTGGTGATGTCTCATCCAAGGGTGTCAAAGACTTCAACAACGTCGGTCAGATGGTCAAGTCTGGTTCCAAGGGTTCATCTGTCAACATTTCCCAGATGACAGCTGCCGTCGGCCAGCAGTCGCTGGAGGGCAAGCGTCTTCCATTCGGCTTCAAGTACAGGACCCTGCCGCATTTCCCCAAGGACGACTACTCGCCAGCTTCGCGCGGTTTCGTCGAGAACTCGTACCTCCGCGGATTGACACCTACCGAATTCTTCTTCCACGCCATGGGTGGTCGTGAAGGTCTCATTGATACCGCTGTCAAGACGGCCGAGACTGGTTACATTCAGCGTCGTCTTGTCAAGGCTTTGGAAGAAGTCATGGTCAAGTACGATGGTACGGTGCGCAACTCCCTCGGCGACATTGTGCAGTTCATCTACGGTGAAGACGGCCTCGACGCCGTGTTCATCGAGAAGCAATCGCTTGACATCATCAACATCTCTCACGCCAAGTTTGAGCAGAAGTACAAGATTGACATCATGGACCCTAAGCACAAGCACGAAATGCTAACGTCTGACGATATCGACGTTGCTGACGAGATCAATGGTGACAACACCGTCCAGCAGCTCTTCGACGATGAGTTCGAGGCCATTTTGAACGACCGTGAGAAGATCCGTAAGGGTGTTGATGAGCCAGACCCGGACCGCCAACTGCCACTCAACATCAGCCGTATGATCGATGCTGCAAAGACCAAGTTCCGTATCAAGGAAGGCACGCGCAGTGATCTCGATCCCAGAGACGTCATTCCCAAGGTCAAAGCAATGCTCGACAGGCTGATTGTTGTGCGTGGTGACGATCCTCTGACCAAGGAGGCCGATGAGAACGCTACTCTTCTTGTCAAAGCACTCTACCGATCCAGACTGGCTTTCAAGAAGTTGGCGAAGCAAGACTTCCTCAACACTCTAGCTCTGGACAACGTCCTCGGCGACATTGAGAACCGCTTCTCCCGCGCGTTGGCCAGTCCTGGTGAGATGGTGGGTGTTTTGGCTGCGCAATCCATTGGTGAGCCGGCTACTCAGATGACTCTGAACACCTTCCATTTCGCTGGTGTCTCCGCCAAGAACGTAACCCTCGGTGTGCCACGTTTGAAGGAAATTCTCAACGTTGCCGAGAACCTGAAGACGCCTTCTATGAAGGTTTACCAGGAGCCCGGAATGGTCCTGGACCAAGAGAACTGCAAGCTCCTTCGTTCGGTCGTCGAGTTCACCAGCTTGAAGTCTGTCACCGACGAGACTGAAATCTATTACGATCCCGAGATCCTCGAAACCGTCATCGAAGCGGATCGTGACATCGTGGAATCTTACTTCATCCTGCCCGACGAGCAAGGTGCGCCGCCAGAGATGCAGAGCAAGTGGCTGCTGCGCATTGTACTCGGTCGTAGACAGCTTCTTGACAAGGGCTTGTCGGTCACCCACGTCGCAAGCAAGATCAAGGAGATGTACGGTAAAGACATTGCTGTCATCTTCTCAGACGACAACGCTGATGAGCAAGTTGTCCGCATTCGTATGATCACACGCGGAGGTGACAAGGATGACGAGGAAAACCAAGAAGAGGAGGACACCCTCAAACGCTTGGAGACGCACATGCTTGACAAAGTCGTGCTTAGGGGTATCGACAACATCAAGCGTGTATACGTCGCGTCTGAGGAGAGGATGCGCGAGGCAGACGACGGCGCGCTCATCAAGGTGAAGTCAGACCCGAAATGCAAGGAGTGGTACCTGGATACCGACGGTGTCAACCTCAAGGCAGTGCTTGGCATTGACGGAATCGACCCGTACCGCACGACTTGCAACCACTTCACGCACATCAAGGAATGCTTCGGTATCGAGGCCACTCGTGCGGCCCTCATCAAGGAACTGCACGCCGTGCTCAGTTTCGACGGTTCTTACGTCAACCACCGCCACATGGCTCTTCTCTGTGACGTTATGACTGCTCGTGGCACGCTCATGGCTGTCACCCGACACGGTATCAACCGCTCCGACACTGGTGCACTCATGCGCTGTTCGTTCGAAGAGACTGTTGAGATTCTCTTTGACGCCGCTGCATCTGGTGAGCTCGATGACTGTCGTGGTGTTTCCGAGAACATCATCCTCGGCCAGCTTGCACCCAGCGGAACCGGAGAGTTCGACATGCTTCTCGACCAGAAGATGCTGGAGAACGTGGTTTCGTCTGTCAGGAGGCCGATGGGAGGCATCGCTATTGGCTCCGCCACTCCTATGGAGGGTGCGATGACTCCTTACGACACCGGCTCTCCAATGGCCGACTTTGCTGCTGGTGGACCAGACTACGGCGGTGCTGCCTTCTCGCCAATGATCAACGCCGGTCAGGAAGAGGCAGCTGGTGGTTTCACCGCCTACAACGGAGGCTTCGGCGGTCAGAGCCCTTACAACGGCGGCATGAGCCCCGGATATGCTCCCACCAGTCCGTTCAGCGGCATGAGCCCGACATCTCCCGGCTATGGTGGTTACTCGCCAACGTCACCTGGTGGCGGATATTCACCTACCTCGCCTGGACAAGGCCTCACAAGCCCGAGCTACCAGGTCACTTCCCCAGCCTTTGGCTCGCCAGCCAGCCCGGCGTACACACCTACATCGCCGTCGTACTCGCCCAGCTCTCCGGCTTACAGCAGCGGCAACAAGGTCTCGCCCACATCCCCCTCGTACTCACCCACCTCGCCTTCGTTCTCCCCAACCTCACCTTCCTACTCGCCGACATCGCCCAACTACAGTCCCACATCACCGGCTGGTCTCGGCAACGCTACTTCGCCCAAGTACTCGCCTGCGTCGCCCAATTACAGCCCGACGTCTCCGACTTCTCCGGCGTACTCTCCTACATCTCCAAACTACTCCCCCACTTCGCCCAACTTCGGCGGACCTGGTGGCAACGGCGTATCACCAACGTCACCCACCTACTCGCCGACATCCCCTCAATACAACGCGGGTCGCAACGGAACTTACTCCCCTGCCTCCCCAGCGTACAGTCCTGCGAGCCCGCAGTTCTCACCCAACTCTCCAAAGGATGACTCGGGCTCAGGCTCTTGAAAGATCGTCTTGGAAAGCACGAAAACCACACAGAAATACAAAACAAAAAAAACAGACTTCAGGCAATGTCAGGCAGGAACGTTCTCTTAGATGAGCCCACGTCTCTCCAGGCAGTAGAACTGAATGTTTGTCTTACGACACAAAAAAAAAATCTGTCCCTTTTTCCATTGTACAACATTTGTCAGCGTTCAACTTGGTTCTTACACGCATGGGTCACGGCGTTTCTTCTGCTTTCAAGTGCGATGCTACCAATACTACCCCACCAAAAAATGAGTTGTCGGAAGGGAGTGGACATTAGACTGAATTCGCGCAAAGCGCAGCTGAACGATCGGTGGAGGGCGTGTCATTTTTGAGCGAAGCGAGAGGCGTTTCTGGTTTTGGACGATTCGGCCGAGGAAGGAGGGCTTCGCTGTGCTGCGAGAGCCGATGGGCTGATGGAGTGGAGTGGAGTGGAGTGGAGAGTTCTTCCTTCTCCTTTCTTCATGCTGCAGGTCGCGCGGCCTGCGGTCCTTTTTGAAAGCGCTTGTGCTTTATAGAATAACACTCGATAATCTGCGAAGGACCAAAAAAAGTGAATGTCGTCGCGCATACCTCTCATCGTTCCTAAGTCTTTCTTGTAAGATCGTGTTGTTGCCGGCTGGTAAGGAGGCCCCATACCTGCGTAGATGTCGTGCGACAAAGACGGCAAAGACTTTTGCATAAACATGTCACAGAGTCTCAATAGATTGGCAATCGAATGGGCGTGAGCGAACAATGGTCGAGTCGTATGCTGCGGAAACTAGTGGGTGTCGTGTTTCGCGGGCCTCGCCCTCTTGTCCCGCCCGTCTTGGCTTGAGGGGAAGTCTCTATTGAGGAATGATTGATGCCGGACATTGGAGTTGTGCAATTGTGCAGGCGGAGATCTCGTTGTACAGCGAGTGCATCTTTCACTTGTCCTGGTATGTCGCTAGAAAGTGATGTCCCAAAGTGTGGATTATTGACCTCCGCGATTCTGTACTGAAGTTGCTTTGGGTGAGTCAGTCAGTCAGTCAATCATCGTTCTTACACGCCTTGTCGTCCAAAGTACTTCAACCACTCGCCCAACCAAAGAATAGAGAAAGAAAAATAAAAAAACATCAATACCAGACAAAAATGGCAAACACCTCCTACGGCTACGTCCGCTCCTTCGAGCAACCAGACTCCCTCCCTCTCTCAAACTGGATCGTAGTCCGCATCGACGGCCGCGGCTTCAGCAAACTCACCTCGAAATACGCCTTCACAAAGCCAAACGACATCCGCGCCTTGGACCTCATGAACGCCGCCGCCGCAGAAGTCACGCGCTCCCTCGTAGACATCGTGCTCGCCTACGGCCAATCGGACGAGTACAGCTTCGTGCTGCACGAAACCACGACCCTCTTCGACCGCCGCGCCGCAAAACTCGCCACCACCATCGCCACCACCTTCACCGCAGAGTACTGCATGCTCTGGCCGCAGTACTTCCCGGACGCGCCGCTGACACGGCCCTTCCCTACCTTTGACGCGAGGTGTGTGTGCTATCCCAAGCGGAGGATCCTGCGCGATTACCTCTGCTGGCGCCAGGCGGACTGCCACATCAACAATCTGTACAACACGACTTTCTGGAACATGGTGATCCGCGGCGAGCAGACGCAGACAGACGCCGAGCTGGAGCTCAAGGGCACGTTGGCGGGCGACAAGAACGAGATTTTGTTCAAGCGGTTCGGGATCAACTACAACAACGAGCCTCTAATCTTCCGGAAGGGGAGTGTAGTTTACCGCAAGTACGAGGTCAAGAAGGGAGAGGAGAAGCTTCTGGTAGAAAAAGTCCCCGGGGAGGATTTGAGCGTGGCGATGAGCAGGTCGCAGGCGGACAAGGAGCGGAAGAGGAAGATGAAAGCCGAGATTGTGGTCGAGCACGTTGATTTGATCCAGAAAGACTTCTGGGAGGCGAGGCCTTATATTCTGGCTGGGAAGAGGGGCAGCGTGGTGGACGATGAGTGAAGGATTTTTTTTGGGGGTCTTTACCTTCGCCATCGGATTTCTCAGGCGATGAGAGAGAGAGAGAGAGTATAACGTCTATGCTTCTGGCGAGACTGTAGCTTTGCCACTGTAGCCGGCGAAATCTGATGGTGGATCTCTTTGGATGAATCTCACTCGAGCGCCGTCTAACGGTACCAGTTGGTGTCTTGGGAATCACGAAGAAGTCGTGGTCACCGCCCCGATCGAAGCGATTGGGACCGATGCCTTTATCGTCAGGTCAATCAGTCGATCAACGATCGAATGATCGGGAAAGGGATAATCACGAAGCACATGCAGAAGATATTCGCCAAATTCTCCTCGATTTCAAAGTGGTCAAAAAAGCCACCGACATATCATGGAACAGGAACTTTTGTTTATCCAGGGAATATCCTCGTTCTTGTCAGACATTGACTGGCTCGATGGGGATGGGAGAGATAGACAGCATGGGACAGATAACTGCACACAGACAAGAACGGATATCGGTCAAGAAAACTCAGTTCACAGTAAACTTTCTCGTAGAATTCGTAGGATCTATCAATGTACGTACGAAGAAAAAACAAAGACTCCGCCCGTATGTCTATGCAATGTATGCTTTATTCAGTAGGGAGGTTCTCATTGCCGCCCACACTTGCATCTGCCAACCCGCAATTTTGGCTCCTCAGGTTTCATGTCCATCTCTTGCAAGACGATAGGTAGGTAAGGCGGCGCGCATCTAAAAGTCTCTGTTGTCGGCCGCAGCGTCGCCAGAGGCGGCGATCTCCTCGCTCATCTCCGCGCTCTCGTTGGTCTTGAGGCGCTGCAGTTGGTCCTGCACGTACTTGGTGATGTGGTCGTCCCCGCTCTCGCCCTTTCCGGATGTCTCGTTGGGGTCTTCCTTGTAGATCTTACCAGCAGGAGCCTCGTCGTCGCCCTCATCGCCATCATCGTCGCCGCCAGCAGTGGATGGCGCACCGGGGGTTCTAGCGCCGGCGGTCTCCCAGTCGCTTCTAGCGCCGATGGAGCGTGTGCGGGTCATGCTGCGTGCAAGGCTGTTGCGGCGGGTGCCCGACATTGATTGGCGGCGTTGGCGGGTGAAGGTGTCGTCAAAGTAGTGCGAGGCTGCTGCGGCGGGCGAGCGAGGGGTCTGAGGAAGGCGGCAGTTCAATCTGTTTCAGTCAGCGAATGTAAAGAGTAATGGGTTCAGGAGACGGTGAAGACATACCCTGTGTCGTGGATCATCTTGGCAATCAAACCGGTCCAACCACATTGGTGCGAAGCACCAAGACCACGACCAGTGTCGCCATCAAAGAACTCGTAAAAGTGGGGAGTATCCTTCCAGTGCTCGTCAAAGTCGAGCATGTCGTTGCCATCGTTGATTGCCCTGCGGCCGTTCTCGTCCTTGGCCATCAAGTGCGTCAGACGATGCTGGACCTCTTCAGCAACGTGTCCCAGGTGCATCATATCGCCGGAACCTGTCGGGCACTCCACCTTGAAGGTGTTGCCGTAGAACATGTAGCAGCGCAGGAGAGACTCGACAAGCAGGAAGTTGGGTGCCATCCAAATAGGACCGCGCCAGTTACTGTTGCCGCCGAACAGACCGCTGTCGGAATCGCCGGGCAGGTATTCGACCTTGTACTTCTGACCGTTCACGTCCATCTCCACCGGGTTCTCCTTGTGGAACTTGGACAGCGATCGGATACCGTTCGGTGCAAGGAATTCCTCCTCGCTGAGCATGTACTTCAAGATCGATTCGAGGCGGTTTTTGTCGACCAGGGAAAGCAGCAGACGGTCATCCTTGCCGCGAACCTTCATGTTGGCGATATTGCGGCCTGCGATGTCGTGACGGTGCTTCAGGAACCACTCCAGGCGCTTCTTGAAGTCGGGGAGCCTGTTAATGATCTCCGGCTCAAGCGTCAGAGTAGCGAACAGAGGAATCAGACCGACTAAGGAACGGCACTTCATTTGGTGCGTCCAGGGACCACCCCAAGAAATGGCGTCGTAGTAGAAGCCGTCCTCATCGTTCCAAAGAGACTTGGCCTCGTCGCCTGTGCGGTAGGACATGGCGTCCGAGATGAGGATGAAGTGCTCGAAGAACTTGGATGCCATATCCTCGTAGATGCGGCGGTGCTTGGCCAGCTCCAAGCAGATGTTCAGCATGCTGAGGCAGTAGAAGCCCATCCAGCCAGTTGCATCGGCCTGCTCGAGAGTGCCGCCAGTGGGCAGAGGATCCGAACGGTTGAAAAGACCAATGTTGTCCAAGCCGAGGAAACCACCTTCGAAGACGTTCTTGCCCTCGGAGTCCTTGCGGTTGCACCACCAAGTGAAGTTGAGCAACAGCTTTTGGAAGGTTCTCTCGAGGAAGTCCAGATCCTCGCGGCCGTACATCTTGCGCTCGATCTTGAATGTGCGGAAGACGGCCCAGGCGTGGACAGGCGGGTTGACGTCGCCAAAGTTCCATTCGTAGGCAGCGACTTGTCCGTTGGGATGCATGCACCACTCGCGGGTGAAGAGATCGAGCTGCTTCTTTGCGAAAGCAGGATCGATCATTGCGAGAGGAATGCAGTGGAAGGCTGTGTCCCAGGCAGCAAAGAAGGGGTACTCCCAGGAGTCAGGCATAGAGAGAATATCATCAAGGTGCATGTGCTTCCATTGAGTGTTGCGAATAGCCTTTCTGCCGGGAGGAGGTGGCGGCATGCCGGGGTCGCCGTTCGCCCATTGGTCCCAAACGAAGTTGTAGTATTGCTTGCACCACATCATGCCAGCCAGTGCCTGGCGCTGGATGTTGCGCAGGTCGTCGGCCATGGGCATGGGGTTGATCTTCCAGTAGAACTCGTCGGCCTCGGCGAGGCGCTGGTCCATGACATTATCGAACTCCTCCTCGTCGAGGTAACCCTCGACCTGCTTCTTGGAAATGCGGAAACGCACAACGGCACAGCCACCGGGAGGGACACCATCGCCTTCGTTGAAGGCGTACCAGGCACAGCTCTTGGTGCCGGTCTTTTGCGGGTTGCAAGCGGTCTTGTCACCCTTCACAATACGCTTGTGGAAGGCATCCTTGACGTAAGGAGTCTGGTTCTTGGTGCCCCAAAGCTCCTTGAAATTGGTGTCGTTGTCGGTGAAGAGGAACTCGGGCTCAATGTCCTCATCTTTTCCACAACTGTTGGGCGAAGGCGAGCATTGGAAGTAGCGCTCTCCAATGTCCTTGTGCTTGAGGTGAGAAGTCAGGTTGTTGACCTGCTTGATCTCCGGCTTGTACGAGTCGTAGCCCCACGCCCAAGTGTTGCGGAACCAGACCTGAGGAATGACGTGCAATTTGGCTGCTTCGGGACCGCGGTTGTAGCAAGTCACTCGGAACAGCAGCTCCTCAGGATCGTCACCTTCTTTTGCGGTCTCAATGTTGCAGTCCCAGTAACGGCTCTCGTCGAAGATTCCGGTGTCGATGAGGTTGTATTCGCGCTCTGTCCGCGAGCGCTTGGCATTCTCTTCAATGATCTTCTTGTAGGGGAACTCCTTCTGCGGCAGCTTGTAAAGGTACTTCATGTACGAGTGGGTAGGCGTGTTGTCAAGGTGGAAGTGAGCTTCCTTGATGCTTTCTCCATGGTTGCCTTGAGGATTTGACAGACCAAACAAGCGTTCCTTGATGTGACCACTGCATGGATGTCAGCTGGAGCTTTTCAATGGCAGGTAGGGGAGAGAACTCACTCCTTCTCGTTCCAGAAGGAAAAGGCAATGTTCATGCGACCGTGGGTGTCGGAAACACCAGCAATACCATCCTCGCCCCAGCGGAAAGCCCTGGAACGAGCCATGTCGTAGGTGAAATGGCTCCAAGCGTCGCCATCGTGGCTGCAGTTTGTCAGCACGGATCTCTTGTTTGAAGATACAAGTCACGATAACTCACGAGTAGTCCTCGCGGACGGTGGCCCACTGCCTCTCAGCGACATATGGACCCATGTGCTTCCAGTACTTGACGCGGTCGTTGTCTTCCTTGAGCCTACGCTCCTCGACGCTGTTAACCTCATGCTTGTCGACGACAACCATTGTCACTGGTTAGCAGCTTGCAGCTGGCCGTGCTGTGTGTGAGAGAGAATCGGGGACTGGGCAATCTGGCGAACGGGTAATATTGAACGAGTGGGTGCAGTAGGATGGCGGAGAATGAGTGCAAGATGGCCTGTAGATGGCTGTGATGTGCTTCCGGCGGAGCAATGTAGATGCTGGATGAGTAAAGCTGCCGTGGAAGCAATACAGTAAGGTGTGAAGGTTGAGTTGTGCGGTGGAAGAAGAAGAAGAAGAAGAAGAACGGTATAGGTGTGTCACAACGGAAGGGCACATGCAAGCAAGCAAGCAGCTAGTAGTAGGTCTTTCTCAGGCACAGCACAGGAAAATGAGCGCATAGCCATTGCCCCCATGTGTTCTGGCGGGCACGGCGGGGTGGTTTTTTGGCAGGCGGTAGCGCCATGCCAACGAACGTGCTTATCGTCCCACCCATCTCGACCATCCATTGAGGATTGAGAAGAACATGAACCGAACTCTGGTATCCGTTTGCGCCGCTTCCAACCTTCGCTTGTCTTGCCGAGACACCTCTCTTTTTGAGCCGCAATACCATACTTGGTGGCTACTACCATCTTATGCATGTCCATCAGCCGGGAAAGCCAACGAGTAGGAACAACCACTTTCTTACCAGCATCAACATCCACCCACTAAGTCCTCCGGCTTGTGGAGGGCGGACGATTAGACCCACCCGCTAGGCCTACGTTGAGGTCCTCCGCACGGAGACTCCATACCTACTTGTTCCTCTCCAGTTCGTTCCTCTGTTTTGTTTGGCGCACGTGACGCCGGGTGCTCTGCGCTGTTGTCGCGAATAAAAAAAAGGCGCCGTTTCCAACATGGAAAACGTCATGCCGGCTCATCTAGAATCTTTCATGGCTTGCTCCGACTCTTCTTGGCGGTGTGCTATCGGTCGATGGGCTTTCGTCACAGCCCGCTTCAAGTCCGAGACCACATGGCTTCCATGTTGTTGCTTGTCGGTCGTGACTTTTTATTCATGGCCATGCGTTTCAAGCTTTCAGGAATTGTAACCTTTGATGACCTTCAAAAAACAAAACAAGATAAAAAAAAATGATGTATTGTCAAAAGTCTTAAATTTGCCTGTTGCGTCCCAATACTCCGCATCACTATGATCCGAATGCCGTTGCCCTGCCCGTGAACGCCCGTAACTCGACGCTGTTTGCCCTCCATGACCTGATACCTACCCTTCCACAGCATGCTTGGACAAGAAAGAAAAGAGGAAAAGCACCGTCGTGAGCTGCGACGACTTGCTGTGCCATGTGCTTTGTGTCCCCGTTCGCTGCAAACCAAAACCGATATTCCTCGTCATCAATCGCTCCTAAGCATGCTCTCCACTAGCTCTCCCAGCGGTCCATACCACTCACTTCTCTTCCCACCACGGCCCTCGTCAGCCAGCCCAAACTCCTCAACAAACAGGACGTAGTGCTTGAAGCCAGTGTTGAGATGCGGCTCCAGACCCAACCCGCGCACAACCGTGTAGTGGTGGCAGTAGATGTGTGCGTAGATTCTGTACAATCTCTTGAAAATCTGGCGTACATTCTTCTCGAAGTCGGCGGGGAATGGCACACCTGGCGCGGTGGGGAAGAGCTGAGCGTTCGACAGGTGGTTGCTGGTCCAGGTGAGGAGGTGTGAGATGTAGGTCGGAGCTGGAAGGCGCGTGGGTTTGGGGAAGGCGGGCGGATCGTGCCAGAGGTATTCGAATTCGTCGGTGGCTTTCATCTCGGGGCATGAAGTGGGTGAGCAGAACTCAGTGATGCTGCCGTAGAGGAGGTTGACTTGGTTGTAGAAGTCGACGACTGCAAGTATGTGGTCAGTTCAAGATGCTCTCAGGCATTCCAGTCACACGCATATGCAACATACTGTTCACCGCGAGCCACTCGCTGCGATCCTCGCCTTCAGGCAATTGTACACATTTCCGCAGGCTGTTTCCACCCAGAGTTGCATCGGCGAACTGCTTCAGCTGCCATGTTGTCGTGCCCTTAGCGCGTTTTTGGCTCTGGAAGGTCTGTCTGTTGCGGGCGTTGGAGTTGCTGCGCGTCAAAAGGTCAGCTTGTGTCGCTATATGCGCAAATCCATAGCCCAGGCCTCTGTGCGCCTCTTGTGGCCTCTGTTCCTGCCGCCGGGATGGAGATGGGTGAGGCCAGCCCAGACTGCTGTTGGAGGTGTTGTCGGCGGAGAAGAACGTCTGTATTTGCTTGTGCAGAGGACTCTGATGGATTGAGTCTGGGCTGCCGGGCAGTGGCAGTGGCAGGTGGAGGTATGATTCGGATTCCACAAGCACGTTGCTCTGGATGGCGGGCAGAGGCATGGGCGAGTGAGGGTATTGCGGAGGAGAGGATTGTACGAACATTGTCTGTATGAAGGAGGTCATCGTTGCCTGTCGCGGTGGGTTTGCTGTCTTGAGTGGTGGGTTATGGACTGTAGCATTCCGAGCGGTCAGCACAGCGACGAGATTGTAGGAGTCGAGGGGTTTCGATTATTACCTTTGGCAGATTGTGTGCACTGCTTTACGAGAGTACAGTGTCTTGACGTGGGTTACTTGGAGGAGCGTAAGAGGGAGACGCGAGTGTGTTGCTCTGGTTTGTCGTTTGCCGTCTCGAATCAACAGTGACGTACCGTTAGCGCTTGTTGTTGTTGCTCAGGTACCCGACCTCATTTGATGCCAAAGTTTGTAGACATCTTTCCCTGTCTGCTAACCCAGACAACCCTCAAACCTTTGCGTGCATATCTTGAGCCTCATCTCACTTGCAAGGTTCAGGGGATCTGCAATCCTGCTGTATCAATCTGGTCTCGCCTTCACCTTGCAGTCTTCGGTTTTGGAGACATGGACACCCATACCTACTATCAAGTCTCGAACATCTCTGCCTTGGTTTGCTTCTCTCGAAGCAGCGTCCCGGCATTCTTGTGCGCGGGCAGATACGAACAAAAAGCCGGAGGATATAGAGCTGGCAAAGAAGTGAAGACCCCGACTAGAAACTAGAGCTACTTGGGACATGCTTGGGTTTTACGATACAGACCGTTCTTTATCAGTGTACGCCGGTACCACCGAACTGCTGAACGAAGTGCAACACACAGAGGGTAAATGATCTGTCCAGGCATGCTTGGATAACGCAGTGTTTGGCCAGACTGTTCATGCTTGAGTCTTTTAATATCCACTGTGGTACCAGCGAGATACTAGGTAACCCAATGTTCGAGATGGAACTTTGGTCTCTCATGGACCAGGGGTTGAGCTGACTGTAGTATCAGCAGCTCTAACATATCACAAACATGTCAGCACCAACGAGACTGTCTGCTCAACACACTTGGCATCGGCGACGGATGCACGGCACTGATTGCTTAGCATCAGCCTTGTGACCCCTGCCTTTCGCCTTTCAATTTTGATTATCCTCGGTATCGAACTTCCCTTGTTCATTCAGATCGCCGACGGATAAATATGATTCCATCAATATGGACGGAGTATCAAGTAAATCGCCCGCTGCCCGTCCTGACATGGTACCTAGTATTTAAATTGTGAATGTCAGTCTTCAGTACCATCCTTCCGCCTCGCATTTTCGGTATTTGTCCATCTAAACTATGATCTCGCTACTTCTCACCATCGGCATTGGTGCTTCAGCGGTGCTGGCCCAGAATTCGACCGCCCCCAAGACATGCACCATCCCTTCCAAGTACGAATCATCCAACGGCACCGCCGACGACTCACCTGCCATCGCCTCCGCATTCGCCGAGTGTAAAAATGGCGGCAACATCGTCTTCGAAGAAGGCGTCGACTACAACATCTTCAGACCTCTTCTCGCCGAGAACTTGACCGACGTGACTATCTCCATGAATGGCAACCTGCACTTGCCCCAGGACATTGAATCGACAAGAGCACTCATCTTGGCGAGCTCCGCTACCATCTGGTGGTTCAACATCAAAGGATCAAACATCCACTACACCGGATCCGAGAACATTAACAACGGTTGGATCAATTCTTACGGTCAGCAATGGTGGGATGCCAACCCCTCAAATGGAACCGGCATTACCGGTCGCCCACATCTTATGGTGTTCAACGTACAGGGTGGCAGTATCAAGCGTCTGAAGTCCCGCAAACCCATTGCTTGGAACGTCCAGATCAAAGGAAGCGATATCGACATCTCGGACTGTATCGTTGACGCCGTTTCTGACAAGTGGGAGAGCTTCCCGTTCAACACGGATGCTTTCGATATTGGTGCTAGCAATGTCAGGATCACAAACTTGGTCGCTTTCAATGGCGACGACGCGGTCGCGGTCAACGACGGAGCGCACAACTTGTACGTGTCTGATAGTACGATTGGCTATCAAACACATGGTACGTCTCAATTCTGGGCAATGATGGTGGCTTGTTTCAACTGACATTCCCTGTAGGTCTTTCCATCGGCTCGCTCGGAAAGAGCCAGGGCAAATTCGCCAATGTATCTAATATTCACTTCGATCGTATTACCGTCGCTGGCGGTCTGTACGCTGCACGCCTGAAGTCCTGGGTCGGCGGACAAGGGCTTGTCGAGAACGTTACATGGGTGAGTGTTATATCCTGCCATGCGGATATCAGAATGTCTACTAACAATCTCACAGTGAGTTTTGACCTCTCCCTGGAACAGCATATGGATATGGAGCAGTGCCGACATATGACACCAGAAAAGGGACAGCCCTCCACCGAGAAGCACACTACTAACCCAGATTAACAGGAGTAACATGCGCATCCACAACGTCACCTTCCCAATCTTCATCACTCAAACATACATCGACCAAGGCAACTCCGGCGCAGCCGAACGACCGAATAACTCCAGCGTGGAGCTGCGGAACTTCACCTTCGCCAACTTCACCGGCGACATCAACAGCGACAACCCCGGCGATGGAAGCTGCCGTACCAACGTAAGTAGAACAACTGACCTACCCTGCCAACGAGAAAGACCCGTCCACCTGACAACACTCCTCAAACAGCCCTGCTGGTATAACCAAGGTCTCAATCCTACGCAAACCGAAAGCCTCATCCTCCAATGCAACACCGATACTTCGTGTTCGGGCTTCGAGACGCACAACATCAACGTGTACCCTCAGAAGATGGAAGCCCCGTCTGTCATTTGCTTCAACATCGAGGCTGGACTGAACCCAAACTTGGGCTTTGATTGCGCCAATGGGACTTATGTGCCTATGTAGTGCTGCTGTGAGAACTTAGGGTTAGTGTTGATGCCAGATACCAAACCCAAATGAACCACGATGATTTCATTGAATGATAACACCTGGTCGTTCTCAAAAGAGACGTGCTGATCAGCAATCGTACGGGCGACTAGACGATTACCAGGACCTTGACTGGAGACAAATCCAGACACGCAGACTTTAAGTCCGCCACTACACACTGCACACACTCACACGCATGGATGTGATTTGAATCAACGATCCAGATCTGACGATTTATCCACGCACTATTCCACCATCTACCAGGGATACAAAAGACCAAAAATCCAAGCAAGAATTTAATCTTGTCGTGCGTGTTTTCCATCCCGTGCTGCTAGTCAACAAAAGCCAACATGTACCGTGAGCCCGATGATGGTCATCAATCGATTGAATCCAACCAACCCCATCAATCGACAACCTCAGCCAACCGAAACGAAAACAAAAAGCAACTTCCATGACGAAAACAAAATACGAGGATGCTCCATCTCTCTCCCTCTTGCTCGTGATAATCCACAGCACCCCAAGTCCAACCAACCAACCAAATCATCGCACACGCACGCGCGCGCATTAGTCCCGCAGCTCGCCCTAGGAGAACACATATGTACTAGTAAGTTACCTAACTATACAACAGCCGCTGCAGCCTACATATATAGTACATGATGCTACCACAGACTACCGCCAGTAGTTGCATGTTACTTGCGTTTTCTCAGCCGTCGTCGCTTGTCAGTAGTAGACATTGCACTAGACTTATGCCTACCTACATATGTACAGTACATACTTGGGTACATGCAAGCAACGATGGTGGCTAAAATCCGCATTAATCCGCCTGCAGAAAAAGGAATGCGTGGCTTTGGCCGCGCGTCGTAGGCGAGCCCGCAAACCGCCGTTCGGTTGATTTGAGCGATTGAAACGATTGGCTTGGACGAATTAGAAAACGTAATGTACTGTTGGTTGCTCGGCTTGTCACAAATCGATTGAGGAATGCTGTTTGTGCTGTTGATAAAGGCATGGGGGAGATTGGACAAATCAACGGTGTTGGTTCAAGAGAGATTTCGATTCTTTTTTGGAAGTATCCTAATTACGCTCTGGAATGCAATTCCCAGACTATGCAAGAGAGAGAGTAGTTGCCATGCCGCCGGAATTTTTTTTGCCCAACACACACTCTGCCATTACTGCCTCCTGCTGCTCGCGAAACCCCATCGTCGCGATCAGGTTGTTAAGAAACAATTAGTCCCAGTCGAAGAAAGTACTGCCGCCTTCGAATGTTCAAGAAGTGAAAATCATGTACAGCCAAGACTGCCTGTGCTTTAAAGAGAAAGAGTTGGAAAATTTAACGAAAACGCCCGCCTGCCATGTTGTTCGCCCCCAGCCCACTGTTGTGTCGTGAAAGGAGCGTAGCCGCCGATTGATGTGGTTGGCTTGAACTGATGTGATGGAAATTGGTCGAATGCGCCTAGAGGGCGACGACGAAGCCGAAGAAGGCAACAACAGCGGCGGCGCCGATAGTGTAGGCCTTGTTGGCAGAGCCCTCGAAGGGTGCGGGCTGGTCGACAGCGCCGGTGCCAGAAGGAGCAGGGGCGGAGGCGGCGGTGCCGTTGCTGTAGGGAGCCTGGATCTGGCCGTCGGGGATCTGCTGGACGGGGCTCTGGGTGGGAGCAGCCTGGATCTGACCGTCGGGGATCTGGGAAACGGCGGCGGCGGTGCTGGCCTGGATCTGGCCATCAGGGATCTGGGAGACGGGAGCGCCAGTGGCAGCAGCAGTGCTGGCCTGGATCTGACCGTCGGGGATCTGAGAAACGGGAGCACCGGATGTGCTGGCCTGGATCTGACCGTCAGGGATCTGGGAGACGGGAGCGGCAGGGGTCTCCTGGGGCTGGCCGTCGGGGAGCTGAGAAGCAGCGCCCTGGGAAGGGGTGGAGCCAGAGCCGGCACCGACGATCTGGATGGTGACCTCGTTGCACTGCTCGCCGGTGCTCTCGTCGTACAGGTTGTAGAAGTCACCGCTCAGGCACTGGTGGAAAGTGGCCTCGCCACCAAGAGCGAGAGAGCCGTTGGCGCAAGCGGACCAGCCAGCAGTGTAGATGGCACCAGTCTGGGCAGGGCCGTCGAACTGGAACTGGTGGTTGGCGGCAATGTAACCGGTACGCTGTTGGGAGTCAAGGAGCACACCGTCCTTGAGGGTGATCTCAAGCTTCATGGCGTTGTCTTGCTGGCGCTGTTGTGATGATGTTAGTGAGTTGTTCCAAGCGATGGGATGGCTTTGATCGATCATACCTTGCTGATGGAGCGGGCAGTGTTGGAAGAGGTCACGTTGGTGACCTGGATCTGGAACTCGCCATCGTAGTTGGGCGAGCAGCCGGCGGGAGCAGAGGTGTCAGGCTTGATCTGCTCAGTAACGCCCTGGGCGACGGGAGAAGCGACAGCAGCGGCCGCGAAGGCGACGGTGGCGGCAGTGTAGCGCATGTTGATGGTTGATTGGTTGGTTGATTAGGTAGTTAAGTAGTACTGAGCGATCGAATATGTACGATGAACTCGGATAGCGACAGTGATGAGTAGCTGCGGTGCGAGGTGATGCTAAGCGAAAGTGATGCTGATGGAGTGTTGGATGGTGTGATGAGGAGGGATGATGTTGGAGGAAGCGAGACTGGTATTTGAAGTCGGGAGTTTGTGTTTGAGGTTGTTGTTATGGGGAGAGATAAAGCCCAAGCCGGTGAGGAATGTGTCTTTATGTATCATTTCCGAGAGACATTGACTGCTGCAACGGGAGGGGTCTCAGTCCGACGCACTGGCCACGCGATTTGTCGCCCCGTCGACTGCAGGTAGGCAGACGAGCAGGCCAGCTAGCCGTTACCGACGAGCTATTGTCCGGCATGGCGTGCGAAAGGTCAGGGCTGCGGTCAATGTGTGTGGAGTGGCTGGGGCGGCAACAGCAGTGAGGTGCACAGTGGCAGCGTAACAGTCGAAAGCGTCTAAACGACGTCCCCTGCAGGCGCACTAGCCGCTCAACTAGGCCCACTACGGCCAGTATGCATCCCACACTTTGGTGACCACCTCTCTGCTCGCGCCTATCACCGCCGCTCGAGCTAGCCAGTTCCTCGAGCTAGGCGTGGATTGATCGAGCGCGGAGCTCTCCAAGGCGGCTGGGTGGGCGCCGCAACGCGTGTTCCTGCGCTCGCCTGTTGTGAGGTGCCAGACCTTCCACCTTGGACCCTCTCCCTCTCCGATCGCTGGAGAGGCTCTCTGGCCGGACAACGAACGGCATGTCTCACTCGTCCCACACCTCACATGGAGATTGACGATATGAAACGCAAAAGGGAGCCCCGTAGATGCAGCTCTCGGGCATGGGGTAACGCTCCGCTGGCGCACTGTGTAGTCGAGTCCTTTGCTCCGGCGGCACCAACGCTGTCCTCTGAGACCATATCCCGCATGCGGCTCCGCGAGCCAAGGCGCTGTGTATCTAGATCGCTGGCCTGCGTAACCAACGTGTGTCAAGATTGGGTGGGTGGCGACTTGCATTACTAGAAAGCCAAATGCCTCATCAACCGCCATGTCCAAGAATAGGTGGCCGGCGATCAGCAATGAATCATCATTTTAGCTCTGGTCTTGCAGTGAAGCATGACTTCTGCTGTGAGTTGTTCGCACACGCGTAGAAGCGTTTCCCAGCCATCCTACCTCGAATGCGTCGCTCGTTCGTTCGCGGTGTGTGTATAGCATTAGCCGGGGCGGGAGAGTTGGATGATGCATGCATGAAGTCGCTCCCACTCTTTCTGCAGTCTGTCTGCACGTACGCGCCCCCGGCCTCAGCGCACAAGCCCAGTCCAAGTGAGATTGACCGCTAACGAACAATCCCCGGTCAGTGCATTCGCGGGGGACGACCGTTACGCCGTCCTCCTTGGACGATGGGATGGTGATGGGCAAGGAGACAAGGCGATGATTCGACCGAGTCTACATGGCATGACTGCCGAGTCAAACAGAGAGGATCACAATGATATCCATGCTAAGGCCTCTCCGCGGCGTGCGCTGTTCACAAGACTTTGATGTGAGAGTCTTGGGGGGAGGAGTAGTTGGAGGAGCAGCAGCTCTGTGCTCGACAACGGGCCAACTCCTACCAGATTACCCCAGAACGCCACCACCTGAGCTTAGCCAGATTGATGAGGCATCGAGATTCCCTCGCATCCACGGTCCGCTTGTAGTCACGTCGTGTTGTTGAGACTCGAGAAGCTCTCGAAGCTCTCCAACAGCATACGTTGCCAGGGCATTATGGGCAGTCTTCGATGGGCGAAAGTATACCACTGGATCATCTCAGACAACACGTGTGCTCTGCCGGCCGGTCGTCAAGGCAGCAGCTGCCGTCTCCACAATAGTCAACCTCACCACTCTCTCTTACCGTACACTCACAGTCACACTCCCACTACTCTCGGCCTCACTTCCCTCCTCCCTTCCCTTCCCCTCCCTCAATTCTCAGCGCATTGCGTGATGCTACACCTCGGCAAGCCCGGCTCATTCCCTCACTCGGCGGCGGCGGCGGTGGCGGCGTTGCTAAGCCGTTGCCGACCAAGCGACACCAAGGCCTCCAGCGTCGATCATGCACAAAGCGATCTGTTACCAGGATTGGCACGGCTGGCTGAGACCCTAATCCCAGAGGCTGGCGGCTGCGTGCAGGAAGCTCGCAAGCTGCTGTATGTATGCAAGCAAGCAAGCGAGCTTCTACACTTGCTGTGCAACCCATCGTCGCATCGCATCCACCGATCATACTCATGTCACTGAACCTCACTATCACCATCACTAGTCATGGCCCAACCCCAGAATTGACCTCACACCAACGAAAAGCTTCCATACAAATTCCTCGAGGCCGCGCACTGACAACAACAACCCCCGTCCCAAAGCAGCCGAACTGTTTGGTATACCGTGATTTGCCACCTGGCTTTACGAGATGAGAGAGCGCGAGAGTGACATTCATCCTCAACGTCGTCGTTGTCTCTCGTCGTGGATCCAAGCTTCCTTCCCCGATTCCATCCATCCGCGTGCGTACGTGCACTTCCACTTCCCCAGTCAACTAGTCAGTCAGAATCTTGGATAGTGTAAGTCAGATCTCGTCACATCTACCTGCTCTTAGCGCAAAGGAGTAATCACCGAAGAGAACCTTCCACCAATGTACACACGTTCGATTAGCCAACCTCCTGCCTGCTTTCTGTATGTCTAGCCCAGAAGAAGGCAAAGCATTGGGAAGTTATCACTCGCATTATGATTTTCTACTCATTCGAATGGAATACAGTATTTAGATAGCGCCTGATCTATGCTTGCATCCATATTCGCCACCCTTGGACCTTCGTGGCGCTTCCATCGGCAAAAGCGGCGCAATGCCGTTTTTCGGACAATAATAATCGCTCAATCGACGAAATCCGATCGATCAGAAACATGGAATTCCCGTAAGAAACCAGTAGCAGTAGTAGTGCGCCCAAGCCGGTCTTTCGGCTGTTGACGATGATGCATTGATGGAAGATAGTGCAATTGACTAGCACCGATTCCTCACCTTAGCCTCGTTGACACGCTGTCATACCCAGCCCTCCTAAGAGAAGCGTGGAGCGGGGGAAACTCCTCGTATAGAGAATGTACGGATGGATGAAAACAGCTCACGTGGTGAAAGTCACCAGTCGCAAGCGTGGAGTAGTCTGGTATTACTAGTGAAGGGGCAGGTTGAAGAGGCTAACAAGCGTGCATGCAGGTGCATGCGACCATCGACTGTCTGCAGGTGGCATGCGTGGCGACATCATCATCATAGATAGCCTCTACCTCTACCATTAGCTACAGCTACAGCTACCTTACCTATAGCTGTTCAGCTCGGAGAGCTCCAACCTCACTCATCCACTCATTATTATCCATCCCAGCGACTGAGTGGAAGCGAGGGTGAAAACGAGGTTGGAATGGTTCAGTATACTTTTCAAACCGCATCCCTTGCATTCTTTCTCGTCTGTTTGAGTTCTACAAGACTTACTCAAAGGTTTCATCAACCACTCGCAGTTCCACAACCTGTAATCAATCTCGAGAAACAAAAGCGCCTCTTTCCCTTTCCTCTCCCTTGTGTTCCCCGCTCCGGTCGCGCCTTCCAATCCATCCATCCATCCAATTTGCGCCCGAAAACCAAAGAGTCCCTTACATCGCTCGCGGCAGTGACACCGAAAAAGAAGGAAACGCTGCATATCAAGAATCAAAGAAAAGCCGGTCCAGCGCCGCCGCCGCCGCCGCCGCCGCCGCTGCTGTGTAGTATGCTGCTACACAACTGCATGCACATGCGCGTGCCATCCCCTTGCGCCATGCGAACTTGTCTGAAACGCAAGATCTTCGCAAGGGGTGGGCTGGCCTGGCCAGGAAAAATGGAAAGGTCGCTGGCCAAACAATAAACAAGACGCCGGCTCGAATGAAAAACAGGAGAAAGCAGCAAGTGCAGAAGAGTAGGAGTCTAGAAGGGTGCATGTGGAGCGACATGCCACTGCTTCTCTCCTTCTCCCTCCTCTCTTCTGCAAGGGTTCGTAAGTTTGGTCGTCGTCGTTTATTCCCTCTTCCTTCACTCTCTCTCTCCTCTTCGGAGAGCGCACTTCCTGAAACATAGTCTCACTTCGCCATCCCACAACTCTACTGGCCGAGCGCGCCCGCCTGGTGCGGCACATGCATCACGCCATTCTTGCCCAAGGAACCAAGGATCTTCTCCTTTCCGTGGGCGTCCACGATGGGGAAGCGTGCGCGGCGCTCCAAGTCGTCCAGGTCCATGTGGCTGCGGATGTACTTGTTGCGGCTGTCGTCGTCAACGTGGTAGTCCCAGCTCGTCCACTGGCCCTTCTTCAGAGCAGAGTGGCACAGGCGGCGCTGGCGCTGGCGCTTGACGACATCCGCCGTGATGGCTTCCATATTCCACTTGGCCTTTGCTTCGGCCTGGAAAGCTTGCAAGACTGCTTGGGTCTCGGGGTCAGTGCTGGATGTCAGGTCGACGAGCTCCTTGGGGTCGTCGGAGAGGTTGTAGAGGAGATCGGGATCGGCCGGGCAGGTGATGTATTTCCAGGCACCCCGGCGGATCATCATGTACGGCGCGATGGTCCCTTCGCCCATGTACTCGCCGAAGACGGTGTCGTGGGTGTCTTTGCCCCGGAGGTGAGGCATCATGGATACGCCATCCATTGGCAAGCCAGGCACGAGTTTGCTGCCAACGACATCGACTAGTGTTGGGAGGATGTCGAGCGTGCTGACATTTTGAGGGACGCGGTGAGGTGCCCACAGCTTCGGATAACTGAAGAGCATGGGGACGCGGGCTGACGACTCGTACCAGGACATCTTGTACCAGAGACCACGCTCGCCCAGCATGTCGCCGTGGTCGCCGGAGAAAATGACAATAGTGTTGTCGTCAAGACCACACTGCTTGAGAGTCTCGAGGAGCTTGCCAATGTTGTCATCGACATAGCTGACCGCACCATAGTAAGCTCGCTTGGCCCGCTTGATCTGCTCTGGAGTGAACTCATGGTCCTCGAGGTCCACGACGTGCTGCAAGCGCCTGCTGTGAGCATCCTGCTGGTCCTTGGGAATTTCGACATCCGGCATGTTGACATCGACATCCTCGTACATGTCCCAGTACTTGTGCTCGATGGTGTACGGGTCGTGCGGGTGCGTGAGCGAGACGGTCAAGCAGAATGGACGCTTGTTTGCCGGTCCGCGCACGTGGTCGTACAGATACTGCTTTGCCTTGTACATGACTTCTTCGTCATAGTCGAGCTGGTTGCTGCGGACACACGGCCCTGCCTGGTAGATGGAAGAGCTGTTGTGGTACCACTCCAGCTTGGTATCGGGATCGTCCCAGTTCACGGACCAGCCCATGTCGCCGGGATAGATGTCTGCCGTCAGTCTTCGCTCGTACCCGTGGAGCTGCTCGCCAATGAAGTGCATCTTGCCACCGAGGATGCATTCGTACCCCTCCTCTCGCAGGTAGTGAGCATATGTGGGTGTGTCCTCGGGGATGGGAGAAGCGTTGTCGTAAGCACCAATCTTGGATGGGAGCTGGCCTGTGATCATGGCCATGCGGCTGGGAGCACAGAGGGGCGAGTTGCAGTACGCCGAATCGAAGACCACCGATTGCTCGGCCAGCTTGTCGAGATGAGGTGTCTTGATCTGTGAGTTTTTGTTGTACATCTTCAGCTGTGGTGCTGCTAGCTGGTCGGCCATGATGTACAAGATGTTGGGCTTTGATGGGAAGAGAGGAGTGCTGAAGCCATTCTGGCCAGCGAAGCCTACTGGCGGAGACTCTGGGGGAGTGGCTGGGATTTGCTTGCGGACACGGTCGATGTGGTCGGCCATGTCGGAGTGATGTGAGGGTTTTTGTATTTGTCTAGTTGGTTGAAGATGAGTGAAGAGGTAGAAGAAGGGTGAAGACTAGGAGGAATGGAGAAGTTTGGGGTGAGAGTTTGAAGTGAAGTTGGAGATTGAAGGGTGCTGTCGTTTGCAAGAGGCGTAGGCTTCACTTATGTAGATTGGAAACCAGGAGAGGGATGGATGTCAAGGATAAAGTAGGAAAGAGAAGGAGGTCGCCTGAGCAGAAGTGTAGACGCAAGTGTAGACGCAATTCCAACGATCAGCCGGCGTCACCGCCATGCCCTTATTACCTTACCACGCACGCTTACCGATGCGCTCTCTCGTCTTCTTTCACCATTTACAACCTTGATCACACCATAAGCGACAGAGCACGCGATTCTGATACCAAAGTCAGTGCTCTTCGGCCCAAGCCACCCTCCGCCCGCCCCTATGTTAGGGGTCCGGGGCGGTGGGGTGCATGAAGTCTATGTCAACTTTTCCCATGAAATGTGCTGCGTTGTCGTTTGCTTTTCCTCACAAATTTCGAACTCGGCTCCGTTCATGCCATTGTTCGTCCTGAGTGTGAAATTTGTGCGGTTCTACGGTCTCGTTGTCCCGTACTCGCTTTCCTTTGTTCGTTTGTGTGCGAGTAAGAGTGGCAAAATCAAACCTGGGGCTTTGCAGCTTTGCTGGCCTGTGCAACCCGTGCCAACGGCATGACTAACTGACCTCAATCACGTGTGAGTCCATCGCGCTATATCTTATAGGGCAGGTGCAGATTCCTGTTGCTAACCGTGTTTCATCAGTGAAGAACCGCTGTGCACTCGTTGGTGGCGGCACGTTTTTGCCAATCCATCGGATCTACTATCACCTTACGATGCCTCCAGATTTCAAATTAACGGATTTGGGGCGGATTTGCGCTAAAGCTGGAAGTGAGGTCGCTATCACGTGATGACAAGGGATCTGAACTTGCAGGCGCTTTACAACACACCGCTACACTTTCGACCACAGCTTCGGCTTCATTCCTTCTGCAATCTCCACGGATCTGCCTGCGCGCCACCCGATAGGTCGACACACACGAACTTTGTTGCACAGTCACAACGAGGAGACAGCTTGATAGCTTTAAACGAGACACGACGAAACGATCCATCCGTCGCCGCTGCAGCTTCACACCGCCCGCCCGCCCTCTTATCATGGCAAACGTCCAGGATCGCGGCCCACCATCCGCCGCCGCAATAGCGATTGGATCTGCTATTGTTGCTGGCATCACTGGTTATTTCCTGGGGCAAGCAAGCTCTATCGGCCTCTTTGGGAAAACCGACACGCGCGCCCCTGCTGCTCGTCTCACCCAGCGCGACGGCCTTGCCAAGCCTGACGACGCTGAAACAGAGTCTGACGACGACGATGGCGAAGAAGACGACGACAGCGATGTGCAAGACCTAGGGGAACTCCAGACGTTCCCGGGCAACACAGAGGAATGCAAGCTCGTGCTGGTAGTGAGAAGTGATCTCGGTAAGCAGAAAGTATCCACCCATATTCCAGAAGCACGCTAACGGATTGGCAGGAATGACTAAGGGTAAATTTTCCTGTTCCTATCTCCATGTTCCCCTTTGGACGCGAAAGCATTCGAGCATTACGTTTTCTGCTACTTTTGCCCGCACCAGCTGATAAGAGCCTCCCATGGCTTGGGTCACCCGACCTCTGCTCCTGTTCCGAATGCTGATAGCTGATACCTCGCCGCAGGCAAGATCGCTGCACAGTGCTCACATGCCACTCTCGCATGCTACAAGACGCTCGTTCGCGCAGACCCATCGCACCCAGTCTTGAAGCGCTGGGAGCGACTCGGCCAGGCCAAGGTCGCGCTCAAGATTGACAGCGAAGACGACATGCTCATGCTGCAGGCGCAAGCCATTAGCTTGGGACTTTGCGCGCAGGTCATCCATGATGCAGGCCGCACGCAGATCGCTAGTGGTTCTGCCACTGTTCTGGGTATTGGACCCGCTCCCAAGAGCAAGATCAACGAGGTCACCGGACACCTCAAGCTTCTTTGAGCAATCATCAGTGCAGCAGTGCCAGTCACGGATTGCCTCGGAGGAGACAGTTGAGTTCGATGTAGACTCTCGCATCTGCATCACTATTGTCCAATGGCTGGTATCAACTGCAGGTGGTTACATCCAAAGCTCATTCTGCCCTGGGTAGCTATCGCTTGAGCATGCATACATGCAACACACTACACGGTCGAGTTGCCGTGTTATCACTCTAGCGCGACGGCTCATCGCCATCGCATGATTAGTCCGAGGAGCCACATGATCGATCAATATTACTCAAAAGCGCATACTGGACCTGGACCGGCGACGTGTATGTGGCGGCTCACGTAACTCAATACAGGCATCCATCGCAGGAAGAAAAGGTATCGAATTGCACATGACACCAAGCGCAATTATATCATCGTGTTGACAACACAGTTCTCTTTTCTTCACATCTCGCTCCCATTACTTGGGTACTTGACGTGGCATTTGGTAATACATACGCTTTGCGTAGGGTCAATGTCTACCGGTTCTACGAACAACATACACCATTGACCGATCAGTGACAATAACCTTAGTCGTGAGAATCCAGCACCTTCGTTCGCACTTGTACACCTGGAGTCCGTGAAACCGGTCACTGGATCCATGTGCAAGCGCTGTACAGCTCTTGGTCGTATCAAAACAAATGACAGTCAGGTCCAGAAATGACGGTCCCACAGTACCATCGATCCGGTTTCGTGAGGAGGGAGGGAGTGACACACGAGTTTCATTTTAATCCGTCTTCACCGTTCTACCCAAGATTGCCACCAACGAGCAACCTGATCAACATACTCGTCCATTCACTCACCCATCGTGACTTCCGAGCGCCCCTGATGTCCATCCCCCACCAATACTGTAGGGAGCCTCACACGCGACTCCCACAGCGAAGTGAAGTGACGTCTCCCAACAGCCGAGCCTAGCTCAGCTTCTCACACACCCAAGCTCTGTGCAAGCAATCAAAAATTTGCCCGATCAACAGATCACCATCGAGTTAAACCCGGAGAAGAAGCGGACCATTTATCGCATCGCATCAAATTTGCTCTCAGATTCGACATCAGTGATTCTAACAAAGCATGTTCGGACCTGATTGCCGATTCGACGGCAGCAAACGATCCCGAAAGACGAAGGATCGATCAGAACCCCGACCGCTGGAACAGAGTGTCAGGTATCTAGTGTTCTGCCTAGACAAGTCGAGATCTTGATCAGTCTGTCCACCGTCGCCAACCTCATCAGAGCAGAAATCCAGCCTGTCCATCATCAAAAACTCCAGCCGCCAACACACAGCAAGCCACCAAACCTCGGTTAGCAATCGCGGAATGAATCAAGAATTCAACATCAAGAGTTCTCGCCCAACATCCAACCATGCGCGACCGGAATCTAGAATCCTATGTACAGGCTACAACGCATCATCACGGCCAACAACGGCAACATCCGACACACCCGGCGGCAAGTCGCGCTCCCGGATATCGGTTCTAACGTGCATGTAGAATTTCGTCATGCTGCATACGGCTTCCCAGTCTTCTCGGACTTCCACCGACCAATAGATGCCTTTCAATGAATTTAGGTTTTTCTCCGGCCGCGTGGACTATTGCTTTGATTCTTTGGTAAGACTTTTCTTCAAAATTCATGACTTGTGGATGGAAGAAGGCCGAGGTAGCACATAAGGTGCCCCCGATCAGGCAGGTGAAGGCTAAATTGATTGGTTGATGTGATTGGGTTGTTGTTCGGGGTGGCTTGTTTACTCACTTTTATAGCATTTCCAACCTACTGGGCCATCTAAGCGAGTTGACTAGGAAATTTTGGCGAGATGAGAACATGATGGGAAAAAGTGAGGTCAAGTTTTCCGGAGTGAATGAGTAGCAAACATCATTGCAATCGCTCGTAAACGATTGCAATGGTGAGTGTCACTTTCAATGAATTTTTGTGTGCGTGCTCTATCTGAAGTGCCTAAGCGAATGTGATAGTTTGTACGAAATTGGGGGGGATAGTAACAGTTGTGCAGAGAAGAAGAAGGTGATGGGAAAAACTTGGGGATAAAACAAAAGTCAAGAAATCCGTAGGTAAAAAAAAAAAAAAAGAGTACACCGAATGCCCCAAAGTGTTGCCGGGTATTTTGTAGGTCGTGGTAATCGTGAACGTCGCAAAAGTCTCGCGTTTTAACAGAGTCTCGCCGGAATGCACGCATTCGACAACGAAGCTGCTGTTTTTTTGGCTGGCAAAAGCAATGATGTGAAGGAGCGTTCAGCCAAGAGAATGTTGCACTGGGTGAGCAAGCGGCACAGACGCGCTCTACCCTTTCTGCAAGGCCGGCTTTTGCCATGGTGGTTGATAAATTGGAGATTTTCGTGAGGAACGATCCTGCGCTGATGATTTTTGTTCTGGGTATGTTTGTCGTGGTTGTCGTGAATGGAAAAGGGAAATCTGATCGATCCTCGGCAGAGTCGGGATGACTTGCCGGAAGAAGACCGAGGGCCTCGAGCTCGCCGGCCGTGTGTGGACTCGGCGGCGTTGCAGGAGGAAAGAAGTGTCCAGAAGTTTCATGTTGGGCGCTGAACGACACACTTAGTGAGCGTTGTGACCGTGGCGGCGGTGGGCACGCTTGGCCTCGCCAGTCTCGCGAGGGGCGATGTTGCCAGTGGGAGCCCAGCCAGCGACAGAAGCCGAGGTGGCAAAGGTGGTGGGCTGCGCAGCGGCCTTGACGTTGCCCCAGCTGGCGACGTAGCCGGCAAGAGAGGTGGCCTCGGCGACCGCAGAGGTGGCGACACCACCGAGGGGAGTCCAGGGGATGGTGTTGGCCTGGCTCGCGGCCGCGACAGAGGCAGAAGCCTCGGCGGCGAGCTCATCGTTGTAGCCCTCGCCGGAGCAGAGAGTAACAATGATGTCGGCGTCATCGGGGCAAGACTGCATGCCGTAGGCGTCGTCGTTGGCGTAACGGTAGGCCTGCTGCTTGGGCTTGCAGTTCTTGGAGTTGGTGGTGATCTGCCAGTTGCCGTACCAGGGGTTGCCGTCGACCTGGCTCAGGTCGTACCAGAGCATGCCGTCGTTGTGGACAGTGTACTCGTACTGGAGGATGTGGTCGAGGTTCTCGTCGTCGGAGAGCTTGATGGCCCAGCCGTTGCCGTTGGAAAGCTCAGTGTATTGCTGAGTGTAGGTCTCGTTGGGCTGGATCATCATGTCGATTTGCTCGTGTCCGCCACCGGAGGCAGGGACGTTGCACATCTTGACCTCGTACTTGCAGGCGTTCTTGACGACGGCGTTGCCGAGGGCATTGGCGAGAGGAGCGCTGGCCAAAAGGGCCGTGGCGGTGATAATGTTGGAAATCATGTTGACTTTTGATAGGTTGCAATCGCGTGAATTGAGTTTAGCAGTGAGCAGATTGCGAATGTCGTTGAGACTGGGAGTCCGAGAGAATGAGGACTTGTGGATATGCGTTAGAGAGTGAATGCGAGCAGCGAAAGAGTGAACTGCACAGCGGGTAATGCTTTCCAGAGCAAAAGTACGATAGAAAGAGCTTGGGATCAAAACAAAGGGAACAATGGGCGACAAAGGCAGCCCTACTTATCCTTTGATCTTGCGACCGCCGCAGGACGTACCTTTGTCGGCCGTCTGCCAACAAAGCCCAAAATCAGACCCGCTCTCTGTCACTGCTGTCGTGTGCCTGACAGCCCAAACCGCTCTCAGCTAGCCCAGGAACCGCAAGGCAGATGCCGGGTCAATCACAGTGCAGCCCTATGCCGCCGTTGCAGGAAGTCCGCAGGGGTGGAGCATCTGGGACAGCTGAGTTTGCGAGAAGTCGGCGAAGTGGTTGCGTTCCTGGCGCCGCCTCCCGTAACAAACAGTCAGCCACGGGCCAGGAACAGTGTGCCGGGGATACCTCATTGGCCGTCAGGGCGGTTGATGGGATTTCTCTTCTGCAGGGGATCGAAGTTTCGGCCCCGAGTCCAAGTCATCCGGGAGGCTTTGAACTACGAACGGTTGTTGTGCACGTCCACGCACACGTTTGGCAGCGCGCGTGGCCCACACATGCGGTAGAGCCTGCAGGTTGCGTTGCGCCGGTTGGATCGATTCAAGAAACGAGTCCGTTCAGCACAGAAGTCCGAGATTTTTTCTTGCGGTCTCGACCGCCTCGCCGTCATAAGGCCAAGCACTACTGCGCTGTCACTTTGCCATTGTCTCCACGTGGCTCCGAGGTCGATGAGATTGATTAAAGTGCTGGCGATTGGAGGGTGTGTGGCTCTGCATGGCCATTCGATTGTTCCGCCTGCCGCCCGAGGAACATGTGTGTTCGGTGCTGGGCGACCTGCCGCACATTCTAGACCCCCGGCACCGTTCGCAGGAAACCCAGTAGCGCATCGTCGAACACGGACTTTCCCCCCTGCTTGTTAGGCGGGCACACATGCTGAGATCCCATTGGCGCGCATCTCGTCTCCCATTCTCGCCGTTTCGGCACATCTGCCAGTAAGTCTGTGGTAAGCAGTATCAAGCAAAGCCACCCGCGATAGGATCCGGGTACCAGTAACGGTAACGATGCAAGCGACAGCTCGCTCGCGTGTCATCACGTCGCGAAACGGAACACAGCAGCATGTCCATACAGCTTGGGAGCCTACCTGGCACGGCAACATGGCCGTCTGACGTTATGTCGTGTGGGCGGAGCAAGACAAAGTGGAGAAAACCATCGCGATCCCTCCTCCCTTGACGAGTGTTGAGGGCAGGCATACGTAGGCACGCTGCGGTCCAGAACACGCCGCAGATCGTTGAATTGCATGAGTAATGTGCGCAAGGCTTGGTTGCATCCTGATTTCCTGAGGCGTCTTTTTCCTTCTTCTTTTCGGACGGGAGCACATTATTCACTTCCACCACTTCGCCAAGGCACGCACGTGAAAAGTAGGTTCTTGCTCGTAAAACCTCGCATGCGAACTGCCGTGTCATGGATACGTACGTGCCTAAGGTACACATGTCAAGGTTGCACAACCGATGCTTTCGGATGTCGAGTCGGTTCTTGTCGCGCGGCCTGGGAACAACTGACTTGTGTGTGCGTCTCGGTTATCTTTTCTGATCGTCCAATCCACAAACCGTTGTAGATCCCCGTTGATAGCACCAGACTTCTACGTTTCTTTCCGTACCACCCGTACAGCACGATCCTGACTGCACATCTTTCGTGCTCTCGGTGCTGTAACAATTATTACATGCAGTGTCTCTCTGGTGAGCTGATATCATATGCACGCAGTGTCACACAGCCCCGAGATTGGCGAGTTGCAGTCGTCTTATATCACGCTCGTAATATCATCAGGGGCTGGTGTCTATTTTTTCACTCGTTTGGCAATTTGCAGCAGCGTCGCTTCTGCAGCCTTATCATCACGTCTATATGGACTTCACCTGCTATGAATTCTGTCGTTGCTCTAAGACATTCCAAAATTGCGATATGGAGCCACGGCTTCATTGTACAATGCCCATTGTGCTTTCAACAATGCCGTGTCGTGCCCGTGGCGTACGCCACACGACGTGGGCCCAGTTGACCCGTCTCGATTCTGGTGAGTGCGACGTCAAGTGCATGCAGCATGTACTTACCATGTACATGTATCGATGTATCTGTACTCCGGTCTCATTCTGCCCTCACCCGCTTCATGCAGGTTGCCGATGCCTGTAGTGTTGGGGCAGAAGAGTGAAGACGAGTTGAGAGGAAATTGAGAGTACATGATACATCGCATGCCATCGTCGAGACCAGTAGAACCCCCTCATCATTATAGCCATGTCGTCCCTTTGTCTCTTACTCGGTCGATCCTCGTGGCAATGTTTGATGTGTCGAACGGAGTTGTGAGCGTCCATAATGTAGGGTTAGGGTTTGGGTTGCTCACCAACCTAACTCTGAATCTTTTACTCGCCTTTATGCGAGCTAACTAATGGCCAACTCCCTTCAAAGTTTTTGGACTCTGTCGATTGAACGATGACTGGTGAGGCTTCTGTCTCTTATACAGGTCATAAAATACCTTGCATCGTCCGAAGGGCAAGCTCAGTGTTCCACAACCTTGCCAGCTTTCGCGAAAAGAGCATGACCCAACAACGATGATGGAAACATCAGCAATCATCTGTCAATCCAAACCAAATTACCACTGGGACTATCAACACTGATGCAAAATCTGCCATGCGACATGCAACGCTACTGTGTGCCCCACCTGTCCGCATGCGATTGCGATCATCCGGACAAACATGCAATCTCACCATCATCAGCTCCAGCTCCAGCCCGCAAACAGAATGGCAGGCATCCAGCCATCGCCTCATCAGTTCACGCGACTCCGACACGGCAAGATGGCGTGGATGGACAGGTCAAGGCAACATCCATACGTGTGAATCACAACTCCATCATACTTGCATGTGTGATCCCCCGCCAACAAACCCCAATTCGTCGTCAAAATCGCATCATCAACATGTAAATATATCGAAGCGAGAACCCATTAGTCTGCATCTCCAAGGAGGAAGGGCTGGCTAACTATCAGCAGTGCAGCACACACCCCGCTCACATGATCAACAACAAACTCCAGAAACGGGAATGCCGAAGGATTCATTACATATCGAACTGGGGGGAAAAAAGCAACGAGGAAAGATTGGTAGAATTGCCAAAACGCCACCAAAAAAATCACACGAGACCCTACCGTACCTACCGAAGAACCCCGCACCAGATAAACCGACCTCCCTTCGCCGAGGAAGCAGTAATCAGTCACAAACCAGACATGCTCGCGGTATCGCAGGGCATCATATGTGTGTGCGTGTGTGTAGGTATGAGAACCCATCTCAGCGCGGCAGACAGGTAGTCGCATGGTCGCCGTTTAGTCAGTCGAGACGGGGACCCCGAGACGAGGCAAGAGAGGAGTACTTTGAGGGTTTCGAACCTCCTCCCCCCTCTCGCATAACCGTTTCAAGCCATCCGACCCAAGACTGAACCACGCCGCCTCGTGGCATGGCATGGCATGGGAAGCGGGGAAATGGTAATACGCGGCGGCACCTGTAGCTAAGAGATGGGAAAGAGAAAGGAACGCTGATTCCCATCCCATCCCATCCCATCTTGCCTTACTCGAGGTCCTGCTCGTTTCGCATCTTGCGCTATCTACTTTGCTTCACCCACCCAAACTTGCCGTGATATTATATTATCCCGCGACAAGACACAACACAACTTACACGCGACTTCCTATCTACAGATCCACAGACACACAGACCGATAACATGGCTTCGTCTTCGGGGAAGATGATGAACGCCGTACGGTTCCACGGCAGAGAAGACCTGCGATACGAACAAGTGCCCGAGCCCGAGTGTGGAAAGGGTCAGATCAAGATCAAACCCGCGTGGTGCGGGATTTGCGGAAGGGTGCGTATCGTCAAGTCGGAACCCAGGAAGGAAGGGAGAGAGAGAGAGAGAGGAATAAAAGGACTAACAACTGCGGGAACAGTTTGTAGCCTAATTTCCACAACCACCAATTCACCGACGTGGTTTCGGTTCTTGCGCGGACTCGTTTTGCTGACACCCTTCCTGTGATCTCCACGAGTTCCTCGGCGGCCCGTCGCTCTGTCCGACCACACCACATCCCATCACCGGCGAGACGATCCCATTGACTTTCGGGCACGAGTTCAGCGGGACCATAGCAGAAGTCGGGGAAGGGGTTTCGGACAGTTACGCGGTTGGAGATAGAGTCTGCGTGCAGCCCATCATATACGACGGCACTTGCGGGTCGTGTGAGGAAGGGCTCGTCAATTGTTGCGACAACAATGGGTTTGTTGGGTTGAGTGGTAGGTTCTTTTCATGGGGGAAGTAAGAACGTGGAGTGATTTATGCTGACCGGCTTACTTCCAGGCTGGGGAGGAGGTCTTTCTGACTTTGTGGTTGTGCCGGAATACTGTGTTATCAAGGTACCCGACAACGTGCCTCTTGACGTAGCAGGTGAGTGCCCAGGGCGGAGTTCTGAGGAATCGAATGTAGCAGACTATATCTAATCAACCATACAGCTCTTGTCGAACCGCTGTCAGTCGGCTGGCATGCCGTGAGCATCTCTCCCTACCAGCATGGAGACGCGGCTTTGGTGCTGGGAGGTGGTCCAATCGGACTGTCTGTCATCCAAGCTCTCAAAGCGCGTGGCTGTGAAAAGATCATCGTCTCGGAAGTGTCGTCCATGAGAAAACAGTACGCGTCAGACTTTGGGGCACACCACATCCTTGACCCGACTCAAGACGATATTGTAGCGAAATGCCGCGAGCTCTGCGATGGGAAAGGAGCGCACATGGTGTTTGATTGCGCAGGCGTTCAGTCGGCCCTCAACCAGGCAGTCAAAGCCATCCGAGCGCGCGGCACTATCGTCAACATCGCCATCTGGGAGAAGGAGTTTACGCTGCAGCCGAATGATATGATCTTCCGCGAACGAAGGTGGCAGGGTGTTGCGACTTATCAAAAGGGCGACTTCCAGGAAGTGTTGGCGGCTATATCGTCAGGACGCATGACCAACGTGGAGCAGATGATCACCAAGAAGATTGGGTTAAATGAGGTCGTCGAGCAGGGTTTCAGGGCGCTTGTGAAGGATAAGGACAAGCAGGTCAAGATTCTGGTGCGCGCCGGGTCAGGGGAGGTTTGAGCAGAGCGTAGGAGGCGCTGGATCGTAGCATTTCCTTCGAGCACGTCAACAAGTTCGCTATGTAGCAGGAGTCATGATTGAGATTGATTGATTGATCGATCAAGGCAAGGCAAGCAATTCTTGCGCATCTCGCTGCTTGGTGTTGATCATCATCTCCGCGCCGAGGCCAACCTGAATGTGGGTGAGTATCTGGGCAGCGGGGTGGAAAAGAGAGTTGGCGCGATGATGTCGGCGGAAGGGTCGGAAGACGACGATCACATTAAATCACTGTGAGCTGTCGTGGCCGTCAGTGGTCGGTCCTTCCACCTTGCGCGGTGGTTTGGTAGAAGGATGGAAGTCAATTGTCCAGGTTTTGATTACGCGTGACCAGCCCTGCGGCTTCGTCATAGCCTCCATCGGCACTAAACATGGAGGAGCCAGAGATCGGGACGAGCTCAGTGCCGCGCGATCGAGGGTTGTTGCAGTACGGTATTCCATATAGCCATAGTACTGACATTCATATATCGAGTAGAAGTTGGCAGTTAATGACGAGGTATTGTTTGTAGGTGTGTGACAAGATGTGGGAGTGCGTTCCGCACCAGGCCAGACTAGGCCAGCTCGCTTGAAGATGGAAAGACAAAGGAGATTCGATGGTTTAGCGAGTCGATCATGGGCGCAGTCGACCGTGGCTGTACCGTGGCTCGAGTGGCAGTGCGATTTACGTGTCGCTGGTCTGAGTTTGGGCAGTCTTGTGTCTTGGACCTTGCTTGCTTGCTTCTTGTCAGGGACCTGCGCCTCGAGGTGTGACGTCGGTGTTCTTGCTTTGTTGCGTAGACGTCTGGCGAGAAGAGAAGAGATTAATATCCAACGGCCCTCCTTAGCACCACCAGCCTTGCCATCACATCCTCCGCATCCTCCATCCATCCTCCCTTCGACATACACCTCTTCACCACTTACTTACACCCCATCTACCCGACTGCCAATTACAACCACCATGGGTCTCATCAAGGGCGGCTTCTTGCGCCTGCTGCAAACCGCGCTCTACCTCCTCTGCTTTGGTTGCGCCGCCGTCGTACTCGGTATGTTTTATCCTGTCGCAAGACGCGTCCCACAACATCACAACAAGGAAGCTAACTCTCCCCAGGCATCTACTCTTACTTCCTCTCCGTACGCGCCGACCGTGATCAGGGTATCCCTACATGGCAAAAGGCCGTTGAGGGTATCTCTGGTGTTGCCGTCCTCTACACCATCGCTGCCACCGTCCTCACTTGCTGCCTTGGCGGCATCACCTTCTTCGCCTTCACCGCCATCCTTCTCGACATCCTCTTCGTCGGTGGATTCATCGCCATTGCAGTTTTGACCCGTCACGGTGCGGGCTCGTGCACTGGCATCGTCAACACCCCTCTCGGCCGCGGCGACACCAGGTTGAACAACTCCGATGGCTTCGGTAACAATGGCATCGGCACTGGCCAGGGCGAGAACCTCACCTACTCTGTCTCCCCGCGTACTGCCTGCCGCCTGAACACCGCCGCCTTCGCCGTCTCTATCATCGCAATCGTCCTCTTCATCGTCACTGCTCTCATGCAGATCGTCCTTGTCCGTAAGCACAAGAAGGAGAAGCGCTTCGGTCCCAGCCCGGCCAACAACTACACTTCCGGTCCCGCCAAGCGCAACTTCTGGAACCGCAAGAAGGTCGACAGGGATGCTGAGCTCGGCCCCACTGGCACTGCTGTTGGAGCTGGCGGTCTCGCTGCCGGCAATGCCCACGACCTCCGTCCCTCTCACGAGACTGGCTACACCGGAAGCACAGTCGCTGCTCCCGGCGACAAGCACGACAAGATTGATGGTGCCAACGGATACGGTGCCGCAACTGTCCCGGCTGCCACGCACGGCGCTCACGGCGGTTACTACACTCAGCCCCAGGGCACTGGTGTCAACCCTTACGGTTACGATAACACTACCGTGCCTCACGCAGCAACCACAAACCAGTACACCACTGGTACCGCCACCAACTACTAGGCTGATTGCCTCGAAGCTAGCCTCACGATGCTGGCCACCTACTTTCCGTTCTGTTTAATTTCCTGTTTATTGGACCACGCCAATTAATGAAGACGATACCCCCGTAATGCCACCTGTAACATAGGGTCCCACCGGAGGCGGCATGGAATTGGGAATGAAACGATGGATGGAGGGCGTATGCGCTCTGTTGGAGAGATGTTCAAACGCAAGCGATAATTTATGAAATACCCGGCACCTATAGCCACTAATACGAAACAATTATCATAATGCTTTGTCAAGTTAACTTTGTCTCTCATGCTTACGGCGTTCGTAAAGGACGCCGTTGTTTGTCATCGGCTATATGAGCTATTTATGATTCTCATGTCTCACTACACGCCCGCATGCCTTTGTTGTCAGAACCCGACAGCGTCTGAACACGGTACAGGTTCTCTACGCGAAGAGACTAAGCAATTCCTCCCAAATGCACAGGGACCGAGATCGAAGGTGCAATGACGGAGGATGCGAAGGACGCAAAGTCAATCGGTCAAATCAATCAAACCCTCACAGACCAAACCCCTACGCAACCCAATACCAAACCCTCTGCCACCAATTCTCCGCCACCGGCTCCGGCCACCTCGCCTCCAGCTCGTCCATCTCCCTCTTCCCCGTCACAACATCAACCTCACTGACCTTCAGCGCAAACGACCAGTTCCGCGTAGCAACCTTGTGCCCTGCATACAACGCCAAGAAGATGGGCAGAGTGATGTACGCCGCGAGGAAATTCGCCGCGCTCCAGTTCTGCGGGAAGAAGACGTGGAAGCCATTCGTCAGAGTCAAGATGACCAGAATCGCCAGAGCGGCGTGCGAAGCGTAGGGTTGGAAGGGCGTCGCGTACGGGAGAGTGTGCAAGGCGTTGTTGAACTCCAACGCCCGCCGGAAGCGCAAGTACGTGATCAGGCACACGATCCAGCCGACGAACCCGCTGATCGTCGACAAGTTGGAGAACCAAGTGAAGACTTGCGCGCCGCTGTTGGAGACGTTCAGGTAGGCCAGCAGCCCGAAGGTCCAGGTCGCGAGGATCGCGGGCCAGGGGACGCCGTAGCGGTTTGTCTTGGAGAGGAATTTGGGCGCTTGGTTTGTGAGGGCCAGGCCGTAGAGGGTGCGGCTGCCGGAGAAGAGGAAGGCGTTTCCTGCGGACCAGGCGGAGGTGAGGACTGCGGCATTTATCACGTGGTTCAGCACTGGGATTCCGGCGTTTTGGATCCCTATTACGAAGGGCGAGGCGCTGGCGTTGGAGTCGGGAGATAGCAGGCGAGGGTCGTTGGAGGGGACTATCACGCCTATTACTAAGGATGCTATTCCGTAGAAGATCGCCAGACGCCAGACAAAGCGCCGTGCTGCCTTGGGGATGTTGCGGCGTGGCGCGACGGTTTCGCCGGCTGCGAGAGCGATCAGCTCGGGCGAGGTGATGAAGGCGAATCCGGCGCGGACGAAGGCTGTCCAGTAGGCGAGGAATTTCCCGGTGTCGCCGGGGATGAGGTATGGGTTAAAGGCGCCAGGGTCGTTCCAATATCTGAAACCGAGTCTGCTGTTCTGAGCAGGCCCGCCGCCGAAGAAGAGGACGATGCCAACTATGATTAGGCCAACAATTGTTATCAGTTTGATCGAGGCGAACCAGAACTCGGACTCGCCGAAGAAGGGGACTGCGATGATGTTGAGGAGGAGGATTGTGACTAGGATGATGGTTATCCAGACGGCTGGATTGATGTCGTCGTTCTGTTTGTACAGGCGGTGGAAGTTAATGGTGTGCTCATGTCAACGAGACATCTAATCTTGTGCTCACCCAGTAGCTGATCATGAAAAAGTGTGAAGTCAGTAAGATGTCTACAACCTTACCACTGGAAGCTCACCCACCTCAATATGATGCTGCCAGCCGTGGCTTCAGCAGCAACCAGGATGGCATATGCATACCAGTAATTCCAACCAGTTGCAAAAGCCAGCGATCGATCGACGAAGCGCCCGACAAAGTATGGGACCGTGATACCACTCATGGGTAGATAAGTGACCATCTCAGCCAGGACATTCATGACTACATAAACGATTGCCTGCGGGTGATTGATCAGAGATGTGTTTGCCACGTTTTGCCATCATACCCGGCTCGTCATACTACGAGTGTCAACTTAGTACGATTCATCTTGTTACAATGCTGCCCTAACGTACCCATGTTGCTGATGTAGCCCATGAACAAAGGCGCTGGTCCGACTAAGCTGAGGATTGCGCCGGATCCGATGAAGAGACCTGTCCCGATCGCGCCGCCGAGTGCTCTGAAGTCGACATTAGCAAGGTAGTCCGGCGTCGTGACTTCGGCCATCTGCTGAATGGCACCGGAAGCAGTTTGTGTTATGATTACGCAACGTACAAGAACTGGATGTGCCGACTCTTCAAACCACGCTTCGTCTCACCTCCTTCGCCAGCGATAGCACCCTCGCGATAGGTGGTCTTGCTTTCAAAGCGTTCGGAGTCGTGCATGCCTTCCTTCATGATTGGATCTGCCATCTTGGCTTGGCCTCCCCTGATGAGATCGAAGGTCGCTACGCGAGTAGCGAATGTATGATGAATGTGTATACGCAGTAGACAGACAGTCACTTAAGTAAGGTAAGTCTACAGGCTGCAAGTGCGGCTTAGACCGACGTTGGCCGACCAAGTAATAAGTCCGAAGGACAAGCTCACGCCTGACGCTTCATCCAGCTTGTCAGCTTGAGCTTGTCCAGTGATGTGAAAGACCAAGAGACCGGGGTAAGGTAGTACGAAGATACGGGCGGGGCTTCGTTGCCATGCAGGATCCTTCGAGGTGGTTTAGCGATGCTCGCGTACGATGCATAGCCACGGTAGCATATTACGGTCGTCAGTCATGTCGATCGGGCCAGACGACAGAACAGATTCGATAGGATTCGTCAAGTGTGTGTGATAGATAGTGTTGTTTGGCCGCTCGTAGCACTTCACGATCTTCCAAAGGACTGTTTTTGCAAGGCTTGACTACGAAGACACTGTGAGTAGTTCGTGAACCAATATCTGTCAGTATTGTTGGGCATTTCGCCATCTTGCTTGGAAGTCTCCTTAAAATCACCTTGACCGGTCTGGCGATGGCCATCTCGGGCTAATGAACACCCCAAAGGTGCTTCAGAGAGACCCAGCAGCTGGATATCTTTACCGCCAGTGTCCAGATATGTCGCGAGGAAGGACATGTAAGGTCAAGGTGCAGGTGTTAGAATTGGAAGGAAGTTCCGTGAAGACCTGTGCTTGGCCCACAAATCCAGCACTGACTTCGGCTTGCTCTCGACGAGTCAGTCTAGTTTCCAAACATCAACTACCTATGTACAGTATGTACTTGTACGTTCTCTTACCAGTTCTATCGTCCCATGCCAACTTCTTGGGATCAATGACTGATGTTGCTCTCGAAGACAATGTCGAGTCTCGCGCGGCTAGGACGCCAGTGCCCAAGCAAGGCCACCAACAGACAATGTCACATCGTCACGTCCATTTCACCATATCTAAGCAAAGTCCAATCATTCTCGGACCCCCACAGATCTAATATGAAGATGGTATTGTTCGCATTGTATTGCCCGAAAGCAGCATTCCAGGGCAAGCTCGAAAGAGGCAAGATCGGAGAGAGTTCAATGACGGTACGCCACCCGGCGCATCGCGAACCGTCAAACACCAACCTGATGACCTGATTCGCAAGACACACCTAAACGCCATCTTGTTCTCGGAGGTATCGCCATGTAGAGGAGCTGGAATTAACAGTCGTCTTGACGGTCATTGCGAGGACTGAGATTCCAGGTTCTTTCCCAGCGCAGCCGCTTTCCACTCTGCCACCACAGAAGAGCCATACCTGCTGTCTGTCCTACGTGAAAGGCCATGCCGGAAATCAGCTACCTCCCTGACTCGCCCACGTTACGAACAACGGCTTCGAAACGTATATCACTACCAGTGTCCCAACGGCTGTCGACCGTCACCGAGGGCGCGGTAGCACAGGCTCCCACATCTGTGCGATGGTCAATACCTCGCGCCAGCACTTCAACTGCCCCACCGCCTTACGACTGGGTGCCTCCGCCTGTCAGACACGACATCTCGAACCCAAATGACGAGGAAAAGCTCGGCCGCTTGCGGAGAAAGTTATCTGCGACAGAGCGACGGGGTGGATGGGGTCGTTTGGTATTGCTCGTAGCTGCTCTGCTAGGTGTAATAGGATTAGCTGTTGGCTTGGGAGTTGGATTGACAACAGGGAAGGGAAAACCCAGCGATAATACTGGAGAGGGCGATGCCACATACACGGAGCAACAGCCAGATGGTTCCACGCCGACTCAGCAACTCCCTCTAGGCCAATACAGCTTCGCGACAAGTCTCCGTACCCAACAAACAAATTGTACGTCGAACCCGGTGACATGGCGTTGTTACCCGTACACCGTCCTCGACCTTTCCAACCCAAGCACAAACACTACTTCCCAATCGACTTTCAACTGGATAATAAGAAACGACTCCGCAATATACGCAACGAAAGACACACCTCCCACGCCTCCAACAGGCATCCCCGCCAACCTCACCCTCAGCAGCACCAACAACCCGTTCGCCCTGACTTTCACCAACCAATCTCTGACCTACCACTCTTCCGCCGAGGGGAATGCCTCTCCGCCTATGCTGACATTCGCTTTCGCCCTGGCCAAGACAGTCGTGCCAACCTCAGCCATCGCGCCAGACAATGCCGCAACGCAGTGCTTCTTCAACAGCACCATCTTGTCGGGGAAGATTTACCTCGCCGCATCTTCTTCTTCTTCTTCTCAGACTCCTTCGACCGACTCTGCCGCGAACGCCGCAAGTCTCGAGCACTGGCCTTACGGCGTGGAAGTTTTGCAGAGTAGTGCGGGCGGGGAGGGGACGCCTGATTGCTACAAGACCGTAAATGGCGGGCTGGGCGAGAGAGTCACAGAAGGTCTTGAGCCCGTGGCGGAGGGGGAGCGGTGTTTGTGCGAGTATAGTAATTTCTGACAATTATACGATTCTTTGATGTTCATTTCAAGGTGTTACCTCGGAATGTTGTCCGTTTGCTGAAGGTGTTGGCCGACAACGACACCTTCACGCGGTTTTGGGGTGTTTGCTCAAAATGCATTGCAAGTATAGTTGGTTTCCATGGTCCCCGTTTGGAAAACTCGATATAGCGAGCATTGGATGTCCCCGACGATGAGGTTTGTGAACGTGTTGAACAAATACTACTAAGGTTTGTTGCGTACGTCTATGTTCGTACGGTGGCAACAAGAGGAGATGGATCGGCGCTGATGTGAGTGGGATATGTTCGTTCGCTTTCAGTCTATCTAAAATCCTCGAAGACGAAGATCAAATGTGCCGCGTGTGGTGTATGTAAAGAGACGCCTCGAGTATCTCCAGGGAGAAAGAAACAGAAGAGAAGGCGAGAGACAAAAGAAAAAGAAACAAACATTCTTGGGGGTATAGGGTATCCTATGCAGTCTAGTTAAAAGTAAAAGTAAAAGGTAAAAGTGGCAGTTCAAAAATGTAGCCAAGGGGAAGATGTAAAAGAAGTGAAGTGAAGCAATAAAATAACGTAGAGTAAATGGCAGAAGGGTATTGAGGAAAATGGGAAACAGAAAGGAAAATGTCCTGAAAAGGTCAGTATGTGGTGTGGTATGTCCGAGAGCGAAGGCTTCTTTGTGCCTCGCCTCGAATCGTTGAATCCAAGGTGCTTGAGGATCTTGGGTCTTTCCCAAGGGTTCCTCTTTTATTCTATGCAGCGGGCATGACCAGCAAACCTGCTGATGTCGCTGCTGGAGACATGTGTAGTTGAGCGGCGCTCAAAGTCGCCTCACCAATCATCTTCGTCGCCCAGACCAGCCCAGTCAGTCAGGCCGCTCCACAGCTCGCGTAGAGCCGTGCGTTTCTGCTCTTTCCTGAGATCTGGGGTGGCCTGTTTGTCTTGGATGCTGGTTTCGTCCTCGTCCTCCTCTTCGCTCTCTTCGTAATCGTTGTCATCATCGTCTTCGTCAGCGTGAGAAGAGGGCGAAGTAGTTATGGCACAGTCGTCCGCGACGGGGCTGAAAGAGCCGTTTATAGAGAGTGCAAGTTCTTCCGAGATAGGAGCAGGTGTCGTTTGAGTGGCTTGCGAGACGTAGGTTCTTGTTGGAGCAGGCCTGTCCTCTTGTTGCCGTTCGGGTTCGCGTATCTGACTCGGCAGACGAGGTCTTGGAGTAGAAGCAAGATCCAGGGTGGGTGCTTTTTTCGGCGTGGACTCTTCGTCCAATACCTGGTGCTGCTCTTCGACCTCGCTCTCGTTGCTCACACGTCGAATTGTGAGACTGTTTACACGCCTGGTGCCATGTTTCTTCACTTCGACTTTCCAGTTTTTGGGATCGTCGTCTTTCTCCGCACCAGCAGACACGGTTTCGTCTGACTTGTCGCCTTGCGCAGCAACGCCATAACGAGCCCTTCGCTTCTTAAAGCGTGCTTCAACATCCCGCCAGTCGTCGCGCCAGTTCTCCATCTGTCGTTGGAGTCTTTCTAGCTTCGGGTGGTACATGGAATCCTCGCAGTCGACTTCTAAGCTCTTCAGTTGCAACTCCAAGAACAACAGCTCCGAGTGGTCGAATCCGAGATCCGACTTCAGAGACTCATTCTCACTTCGCAGACGTTCGACCTCCATCTCCTTCTCCTCCATTTCGAGCGAATGCTCTTCGTTCAGGTTAACCAACTCTTGATGACGCTGCCTCAATTGTTCCTGGGCTTCAGTGAGGAAGCGCAAAGCTGTCTGGGCCTCGACCAAGAGCTTTTCTTGCCTCACCTTGTCCCAATTCGTGACGTCTTCTTGTGATTCACTGCGATCTGATATACCTTCAATGCCCAATGGGTTGGGCTGGTGTTTCGACCCAGGCCTCGACGACAGCACGATGTCCCTCTCCTCTTGGGTGAAGTACTCGTTCTCCTCATCCTCCTCTTCTTCCTCCTCCATTTCTTCTACCAAGTATGAATCGTTCAACCCTTCCAGCTCATCCTCGATCTCACCGATACATTGACCGACGATGTTCAACATTTCAGGCGCATTCTCCCCGCGCATGAGCTGCGACTGCAGCTTGTTCAGGCGAACGAGCAGGTGCTGTGTCTCCGACTTGGGAGTACTTTGCGACTCGAGTGAGCGGGCATCGTCGGTGAAGTAGTCGCTGAAAGGCGAGTCCTGCAGCAGAGAGCTGTGTCTACGGTGTCTAGTCGCCTTGGCGGGAGTACACGGCGCGTCGTTGAGACTGAGTCTGCTAGAAGCCATTCTGCGCTCGCCTGGGAAGGATGGCAATCGGCTCAGTGGGCTGCGACCGCAATCGCTAGTTGGCGGGGTCGGACTTGGGAAAGCGAAGAGGGCTCTGTCGGCGTAGCTCTGGGCGCGACGGTGGGCGCGTTGCTCGGTGCTGAGGACGGGACCTCTAGGGGTGTAGTTGGAGACGTGACGCGTGTGGACGGGACGAATGCGCTCGCGCTGGTTGAAGCGTGAACTCGGGCCTGGGACGTGGAAGGAGGGCGAGGGCGAGCCGGTAGCTGGCAGAGGAATGCGCGAGGGCGATGGGGTTTCGCGCATTAAGGTCTGCAGCTGGAGCTGCTGCACGGGAGAGGGACTCGGGCATGGCGACGACATGCTGGGCAAGCTACTCGCGATGGAGCAGTCTTGTGACGGGGTCGTGACGGGTCGGTAGTGGTGAGACCTCGACCTCACTCACACAGCTTGGTGGGATGATGGTTCGAGATGACGCCGCAGAAGAAGTCTAAAGAGGGAGCCGAAAGAGCCCACGGCGGGCTGCGTGTGGGTGAGCCGTCCTCAGGACTTGGTGGCTGGGAGTCTAAATGTGAGATCTCCGTTTTGTGTGGGCGGGTGGGTCGTAGCCACAAAATCGTCCCGCTCATTTTATCTTTTGCGCTTGATGCAACGGCTGTAACAACACCTGTCATGTCTCTTCACACCGCCGAGATAGTAGTACTACCTTCAGGAGGTCGACTCGGTATGCATCTATACTGCTAATCAGTGTGATGAATATCGAGCACAATCGTGTAGCTCCGGATTGAGGTACAGCTACATGTATGCGACCCTGCAAAAGCTCGGGTCACATCGGATCTCAGGGTATCCTCACAGCGACCACGATTGAATGAATCATTTTGTTAACATTCATGGAGTGTATAGAGGAATGGCTGTGAGGGTCAGGACATAGTATGTGATCTTGCGCTCGCTCAAATGCATCTCCATTGTAGACTTTGCTTGATGCTCTGACTCCATGATTCGCCTTGTGATCTACTCCATGGCGTTGGTCTTCTCCTGCAGCTGATTGATCTCAGCCTCCTTCGCAGCCATGTCTTGCTGGTAAAGGGCCGTGACATTCTTCTTCTCTACCACCAATGCCTCCATCGACTCCTGGATTTCCTGAATCTGCACTTGATGTGCGCTACTCTGCGAAGCGATGAACATGAGCTCGTTCTGATACGAGGTCTCTCGGGTCTTGAGTCCAGCCCTCAGGTCCTTGATCGACTGCAACAGAGATGCCTTCTGACCACGCTGGATGTCCAGTGCTTGCTCGAGCTCATCCGCACGCTGTGCTCTCGTGCGAAGACGGGTGACTTCATCGTCAGTCATTTGCTGTGCACGCATCCAACGATCGAGTTCGGCTCGGTCTTGGTCGTAACGAAGCTGTACCACACGACGATACTCCTGATCTCGATCCCAAAGGAGTTGCGCCGCGACACGGTTCTCCCTGTCTTGATCGTAGAGTTGCGCCTTCTGACGATCCTGTCCAGCTTGGTCTTGAAGAAGTTGCATCTCGAGATGATGCTGCGTAGCTTGGTCTTGACAGACTTGCTCCCAGTCACGAAATATCTGGAGTTGCGCCTGGTGGAGTTTCCCTCTAGCTTGATCCTGGTGGAGTTGCGCCCAGTCATGCTGAAGTTGCGCTTCTTGAGCGTCCAAGGCGGCTTCTTTGGCGTCTAAGTCGGCTTCTTGGGCGTCCAAGCCAGCCCTTGAGCCATCCTCCGCGTCTTCGTACTTTCCACCGAAGAGGCTGTCTTTGGATGATGTGGGGGTGAACTGCTCGCCGTCGCTTGTGCAACTCGTGTCCAGTGATGACAGACTCACGTTGGATCTAGGAGTCTTTGGCGACAATGCGTTAGAAGTGGGATCCTGAGAGGTTGTGTAGGCATTTCTGTGCGAAGGCCAACGTGGCGTGGAAGGAGGAGAACCGTGGCTGTGTTCCTGCTCATCGCCGCCTTCGCCAGCTGATTCCTGCTGCCCTTCGCCATTGTCGCTTGAGATGTGATCTTTCTGGTCGTCCTGGTCCTCTTCTGCGGCGCAACTCCACCATGGCGAGTCCAGCTCATTTGACGGTACCCTCAAAAGTTGAAGACGCAAGAGAGTAGTAAGTTTGTGTTGAAACGGAGGATCTCTTGGAACCGCGCGTTTGACCTTTAGGCTGTGCCACATGCACGAAAGCATACCTTGACAGCGTTCGCCGTTTGGCTTCGTTGCGCCGCAGTCTGTATCGGGACTGTATTGGAAAGGATCATCACCCCTCTCCCAATCCAGTCGAGACAAATTTGCCTCGTCAACTCTCTCCAGGTCGGCAAGACCTACAGATCGACCCTGAAACGTTGATTGTTGTTTGAAGATGTGCATATCGCAGCGCAGTATATCTTGTGTGCATGGCTGGCCAGTAGGGAGGTCCGCGCCACAATGCTCATCGGGGTCGAAGATCGGAGCAAGATTTGGCTGATCTGCATGACCGGCAACAGGAGGGTTGTCAAGAGGTAACGGCATGGTCGGATTCCCTTTGGAGTGGTTGCGCCGTAGGGACATCGGAGGTCCGCATGGTGCAGGCTATATGTGCGAGGAGGTTGAGAAGGCTGCCGATGCTGGCGCAACGTCTACCAAGGAGAGCAAACAGCTTCTGTCGTCAGTTGCTGAGATGAACAGTCGTCTCCTTGATGCCTGCAGGTCAATGTGATGGACATACGGAAGGCTTGAAGGTGAAGCATAAGGAACGACGTTGTGCAACACTCGGTTTGCCGAGCCGAGTTCATCTGATTGGAGTAGACGTCAACCAGTGGAAGCGTCTCATCATCGCTCAGATGTTGCTCGCATAGGTACATGTCATTGAAGTCAAATTAGAGGACAAATCAATCGTTCAAGGCCAAGGATGAAGTCGAAAGCTTACCTAATCCATCACCGAATCTAATCTTAGCGCCATGTGGAGCTTCAGCGAGAGCTTGCGAGGGTTGATGACTGACGATCTAGAATTTAGCCATGCGCAACAGATAGACAAACCACTTAGACACACACTCACTCCCATGAGCAGTTTCGTGTTTGTCACCTCCCCTCGCCCAGTGGCATAACATACATCTCCGCCATGGCACCCAAAGTAAGAACTACTCGCAACCGCAGCAACGAACATCCACGCTGATCTCTCTCCAATCAAGACCAACATCGAACCTTCCTTCGACACAGTCCGCGACATCGTAGACTCGACCCGAACTCTACCCAACCCGCCGAACCTCGTCCCACTATGCGCTTCGGTTCCGTCTGAGTTCCTCACTCCGTCTTCCATCTACCTCAAGGTCTCCGCCGCCTCAAAATCAGACTACTCTTTCCTCTTGGAGTCCGCTGCCACCACTGGCACCATTGGAAGATACAGCTTCGTCGGCACCGATCCTCGCAAGACACTTGCATCCGGCCCCAAACATGGCCTCGAAGCCGACCCTCTGCCCCGCCTGGAGCATGAGCTGTCCCAGTCCCGCGTGGCTGAGATTCCTTCCTTGAGATTGCCTGCCATGACTGGTGGAGCCATTGGTTATGTTGGCTACGACTGTGTGCGCTACTTCGAGCCTAAGACGAGGAGGGAGGACATGAAAGACGTGCTGGAGGTCCCGGAGAGCTGGTTCGGCCTGTTCGACACCATCATCGCCCTGGACCACTTCTTCCAAAAGGTCATGGTCATCACATACCTCCACGTGCCCGCCGCCGATGCGCCAGCTTCTGCTCTCAGCGACGCCTACGAGGCCGGCCGCTCGACCATCGCCGCCATGCTCAAGGTGCTCAAGTCCAAGGATCTCCCGCTCCCGGTGCAGCCACCTGTCAAGCTCGACCAGGAATACACCTCGAACATCGGCCGCGCAGGCTACGAATCCCACGTCACCGAGCTTAAGAAGCACATTGTGACCGGCGACATCATCCAGACCGTGCCCAGCCAGCGTATCGCACGCCCGACAACCCTGCACCCCTTCAACATCTACCGCCACTTGCGCACCGTCAACCCATCTCCCTACCTCTTCTACGTCTCGTGCGCCGACTTCCAGATTGTAGGCGCAAGCCCTGAGTTGCTCGTCAAGAAGGACCCCCTCACAAGTCGCATCATTAACCACCCAATCGCCGGCACGATCAAACGCGGCGCCACACCCGCCGAAGACGAAGCACTCGCCGACACCCTGCGCGCCTCGCTCAAAGACCGCGCCGAGCACGTCATGCTAGTCGACCTCGCCCGCAACGACGTCAACCGCGTCTGCTCGCCCCTAAGCACCCGCGTCGACAAGCTGATGATGGTCCAAAAGTTCTCCCACGTCCAGCACCTGGTGTCGGAAGTCTCTGGCCTGCTGCGCGAAGGCAAAACCCGCTTCGACGCCTTCCGCGCAATCTTCCCAGCCGGCACAGTATCAGGTGCGCCTAAAGTCCGCGCAATGGAACTGATCGCCGAGCTTGAGCGCGAGAAACGCGGCGTCTACGCCGGCGCTGTGGGCTACTTCGGCTACCCTTCGGTCAACGCCGTCAGCGGCACGCCCGAGTTTGGACAAGAAGACGAGGGTGCCATGGACACTTGCATTGCGCTGCGCACGATGGTGATCAAGGACGGCGTGGCGTACATCCAAGCCGGAGGCGGAATTGTGTTTGACAGCGATGAGGGCGAGGAGTACGAGGAGACGATCAACAAGGCTGCTGCGAATATGAGGTGTATCGAGCAGGCCGAGAGGTTGCACTGGGAGGAGCAGCAGGAGGAAGCTGGACAGGTCAACATTGCTTCTGTTGTGCCCGAGGATGGGCTTGGGGAGGCGAGTGGGAAGGTTGAGATCGGCAGTGGTTAGTTGTTGGTTGTATACTATACAGATCTACATGAGGCAACCATGTCTTGGAAGATAATCTACGACTTGGGATTGGTTCCGCGGTCCGGATGTCTCCTCTCCTTTGACAAGCATGTCGCCGTATGTTTGTGCCTTCCAGTCGCTGGCCCCAAGGCTGGGTGTACCGGGCAAGCAGATCATCGTAGGTAGAGACGTGCATACTAGGTATTCATCAATCCGTCACAATTCATGGTGTATCGTACCCTTTGTCCGGGAGCCAGAGGACCTGGTAAAACTGAATTTCGAACGCTTTTGGATTGCTTTTGTCTGTCTGTCTGCTCACGCTGCTTGGTGCCGCTGGTTCAAAGCAAGAGAAATGGAAAAGAAAGGAATAGGAAAGAAAAAAGGAATACTACTTGCTCGTAGAGCTCCGTCAAACTCGCCTGATCCGCATAGAGAAGGGATAATTCCATGCCTGCCTGCCCGTTGGCTGCTGAGTCCACTCAACAAGCCAGCGAGATAGGAAGAGCGATCAACCGTGGAAACCCTCGACTCCCACGCCGTCGTAATCTTCACTGTCGTCCGAAAGGCTTCCATCGGAATAGGTCGCGATCTCGTGGTAAGCTTATTCTTGGCTGTAAACTACTCGAGAAATGTCCGTAGTGGTCTGACGTTTTGGGTTCTTGGGGACTAGCTCGTCACCACGGGCGCCCTGATTCTTGTCAGAGATGACGGCTTGGATGTGTGATTTGGAGAACGTACCATTGGCTTGAGCGCGGCGGACAGGAGCCTTCAACGAAGGCACAGGCACCGGCACTGGCTCCTCGTCGTCGGAATCGTCAGGCCTCTCAGCTACCTCCACATCGTAGTTGTCGGCACACTTCTCGGCAGCAAGGCGCTTCCGGGCCACTTCCTGCTCCAGCTGGCGGGCGGCATCCGAGTTCACCTTAGAGGGAGGCATCCTCGTCTTGGCCCACGCCGACTTGCCGTTGGTCGAGTCACTGCTGAAGACACTCTCGATGGGACGACGAAGGCCTGGGTTACCGTACTTGTTGGGGTTGAAGGTTGGCTTGGAAAATCCGGTGTTGAAGGAGGAGACGCTAGAGGCGTCATCATCTTTGGGTCTTGGGGCGTAAGAAAACTCGCTGACGGAAGGGTTGGTGACGGAAGGACTGGCGACGGAACGGCTTGCAACAGAAGATGGACCGCCATAGATAGTGCCTCCAGAGCTGTTGACAGGCACGCCACCCGAGCGATGATCGCCGATGCTAAGAAGGCTTCCCACCTTCGGTCTTGTTAGCAGTTGTCACTCATGAAAAGGCAAGGATTGGCTCACATCGTGGTCCCTGAATGGGTTCGTGCTTTCACTGTCGTTTCCGCTGTCGTCGCCGCCGCTGCCTTCACTCTCTTCACTGCTGAGCGTGTCGTTTTGCTGGCGCTCAGAGCAGGACCAGCAGAGCTGTGTCAAAAAATGGTTAGCAAGCTTGTCTGTATCAATGGATACCAAAGACTTACCGCCTCGTCCTTGCAGTTCTTGAGCATGCTCTTCGAGAAGTAGCGGACATTCCTCGGGAATGTGATGTTGCAGTGATAGCACACGTGCTCGACGGCGGGACCGCCGACACACTTGGCGCAGCGAATGAAGCCAGTGTCCGTCGGCTGGAAGTCACGCTTTCTCACGCCTGCCTGGATGATGTACATGCGAAGGTCCTCGAGGCGGGTGGCCGAGTATTGCGCTTGGGACTTTCGAATGTTGCAATGGCTGCATTTGATGCTGAAATGTGTCAGTTTGGCACAAGCAAGGTGTGCACGTAGCAAGGTACTTACAGTGCTGGGAGCTTGACGTTGCTGGTCTGCTTGAGCTGGTAGCGAGTCGCCATAGTTGTGGTACGCTTAGTGATTTGTCGTGATGGTGTGAAGATGTGGCGTGGTCTTGATGTGAGTGGGAGTGGTCGAAAGAGGTAGTAGTAGAGGTGTTGGAGGATGAGGTCGAGGATGTCGGTGGGTGTAGTTGTAGATTGGAGGAAGGAAGTGGCAGTCAGGCAACAAAGTCTGTGCCTGTGAAGTGAGAACGAGACAGGAGCAATGGCCACGCGTTTCAAGCATGTGAAGGCACACGAAGTGCACAATGGCATGTGACCACACTTCACCCGTCATCCACAGTGGGTTCATGTTCGCAAAGAGACTCAATGGTCTACCTCGATTCCCTTCCTGTGGACGAAACAATACCACGCATCATTCCCGTCAAGGGACTGGAGATCTCCCTCGAAGGAAGTCCACGTGCTTGCTGAGGCATGGCATATTTCTTCAAATGACATGTTGCCTGCACGAAGATGACCCACTGCGCTCACACCGTGTTAGTAAGAGTATATGCTCATCGAGGTGCACTTACTACAAAACCGAAATTGGGACGAGAACATGTGAGACAAAATCAAGTTGAGAGAAGAGATCTTTCGTACATACAAGAGGCCCGTCCTTGAGCCTCGCAAAGCAACGCTTCCCATGCAATATGGATGCATTGTTTCAAATAGAAGGTACAGAAAGATGTATTTGCGTACAAGTGAAAGAAAAGAATCGTGTCCCCATCAGTGCCCGGTTGTTACCCCGAGTCACCTTACAGGGTGTCTTCCCTTCCCATTATTCGCCCGGTCTATGATTGGTATCGGTGGTATAGTGTTACAGGATGGTCGAATGTCGAGAGGTGTAGGTCATGAGGTGTGGCGGAACTTGAGGGTGGCAAAATCAAGTTGGACGACGAAGCGTTTACTTGGTCTCCTCCTTGAGGAAGGTGATAAGGTCTGCGGAGGAATGATTAGCTGGATGTCAGGGTTTGCTGGAAGTGCGATCTTGAACATACCGTTGCGGTCCTTGGCCTTCTTGAGGCCACCGAAGGCCATCTTGGTGCCGGGAATGTACTTCTTGGGGTTCTCGAGGTACTCGAAGAGGGTGTCCTCCTTCCACTCGACACCCTTCTCCTTGTTGGCGTCGGTGTAAGAGAAACCGGCAACCTGGCCAGACTTGCGGCCGAAGAGGCCGTGGAGCTCAGGGCCAATCTTGTTGCCCTCGCCAGCCTTAAGGGTGTGGCACTGTGCGCAGCGGGTTTTGAAGAGGTTGGCGCCCTTCTTCATGTCACCTGGAATGGATTGTCAGTCGTGTTTCGCGATTGATGCGCCTGTGAGGCAGGAGATTGCGATGTTTGGGCGTGACGAAGCAGCTAATCGGTATCTGGATGCTTTCGACGCGAGTAGCTCGCGTGACATTCGAAATCCATCACCGGCCAGTTGCTCGTTGCGCCTCCAACACCGTCCTCGTGCATTCAGTGCGCCATGATCAAGGAAGGGAGCGTACCCGGTGCGAAAGAGTCCTTGCCCATTTTGAAAGATGTGATGAGTTCTTGAGAACTGTTGTGAGGTGTGTTTGGTATGAAATGTCGTGAAGAGGTAGATGAGATTTGGATGGAGATGTGCAGATGGCGATCAGAAGAAGACAAAAATGTTAGCGAGCTTGCAGGTACCCAAGCAACCAAGTTGCAGCCATGGCCCATGCTCACATCACTCCTTTCAACAGCGAATCGCCGACCCAATTAGGAGCCTCAAATTACTAAATTCCGCATTCACCCGACCATTCCCGCCGCCGCATCGTAGCCCCGTTGGGGCTCGATTGCCTCACCAGTCGTAGCCGGTCGAGCCGCTAATTGTGGCATCGTGTTGACCGCATCAGATCGTGATACCGACATCAATTCGCAGCACACAAGCATAGGAGGGCCGTCAGAATCACTTCTTCACTTCCACTTCTGCATGCATCAAGACCATGCCGCAGGCCCGTGGCTTGACAGCTGTGGCGTTCAAAAGCCAATCTGACAATTTCAAGATTTATTTAGCCCTTTTCAATGACGTTTCGAACTGAATCGGCTGTTCCGGATCTAATTTGTCCATGTGACTTGGAGGCAAGTCCGGTCGGCCAGAGCAAGACAGATTTTCTTGCCTCCTGTGAGCCGCATCATTCGCCACTTCCGGGAATAAACATACCATAATTGCTATTTTGTTCCAAAGTTCCAGAGACTTCCCTGTCACCACATGGAATTATGCTGCTGTCAAGCCATCATATCGAGATCGGAGATGGCCGATCGTATAGGTGTAGGCGCATGAGATTACAGTACAGTATGTAAGCGTAGGCTCCAAATCCAAACGCCGTATGAATTAGTTTGTCAAGCCGAAGGCTGCTGAGAGCCTCGTGGATGTTTCGACGTGTAAGGTCGGATCAGCAAGAGATGTCGAAGCATACCTACAGTGGCAACTATTCATGATCAACAACGTGCGTCAAAATCTTATATGCCAGCTTGACACTACGGTACATGTAGAAATACAAACCCTTCGGCAGGACGACATTCGACAGATGTCCCATCCCGTGTTTCACCTCTTCGGTCGAGGGAAACTAGCAGTATCGTATCGTATCGTATCGTATCGTATCGTGCCCACATCCGAACGATTGACAGTCTGGTGTAGAGAGGGGGCGACGATGCTCTAGGCAAACGACGCAGACATTCAGAAGCAAACAGGCAAGAGTCCAATACAAGGCTTAAAGATGTGGAAGCGTCACGCGAGCGCCGTCAGCTTGTCTAATGCAGATGCTTGACAAGAATCGTTCGCTCTAGCCATCTAGCTGCGCACGCTCAGCACCCATGTTCGTCATTAGGCGTCTGTTCTCGTATCGTTCGGCCGTACCGCCGATACTCGTATGCATTGCAAATGGCTGTATTGCTCAACGAAAGCATTGCGTGAAATTCTCGCTTCTTTGCAGTCGCAGACGCTCCGGCATGGTCTCCACAAGGAGTAGCGAATCGCTAGGTCCCCCGAGTTTCACAACGTGGTCTGCTATTGCATTCGCATCTCACTAATCGTGAGGCGTATTGGTCGACAGAGAGGCACCCAGAAGCCGGAGCTGGAAGTCTGTACTCCGGCGGTCGTGCTGGCGGTCCAGATGCTCAACAAAGCTTGCTTCCATGCGAAATCTCATGCAGACTGAATCTCTTAAAGTGTTGGGTCTGAAGTCCGAGTTCACGATGCTGGCGGATGCATGAGGCTGAGCTTGACAGGGCAGTGGAAGCCGGTGAAGGGCCGGATCTTTCCATAAGAGCAGTAGAGACTTCTTCCATGTAGCCTGCGCCATCAGCATCGAGGTACCGGGCAATACATGAGGACGTCCACGTTGGATAATTTTGGCCAGATCCTGGCAGTGTCTACCTCAAGGAAAATGGATCGGCTAGGGACATTAGCTGGAACTCGCTCTTCCACCGCAAAATATGGAATCTTTAGTAACAGAGGCAGTCGGGTCCTTGGTGTGCGTTTATGAGTATGCCAGAGAAGTACTTCCGTTGGTGGCGAATTGCACCGAAGTGTAGGCGGAGAGACGTTGTGACACCGGAACGTGATAGTAATCTACTCGCCTTGGGCGGCAACTCATCGTCAGTGTGCATGTCTGGTGGTGTCGATGAGGCAGGCAGCCGCGCCACCTTCATCAGTCACTGTCAATTTCAACGGTTGCACACATCAATGGAGGTGTTGCTGTTGCTGAAGCGAAGAGTCACAGATGGTCGCATTCCTGCAACCCAGGCCTATCTCGCTACATGGGAAGTCCAGTGTTCTCGCTCGAGAGCCCCAGTGTAGTGGTGTTGGGCCATAGTTTTGGCTAATGTCGCCTTCCAATGCAACTAAGATGCAGTACTTGGTGTGGCCAGCAAGATTGACAGTATGTCGTGCACTGGGAGTCTTTAGCACATGTAAGTCCCTTTGTATGCGCATATGGAGCTAGAAGTATGCTGGGCGCCTAGATCGTGACCAGCTTTCTGCAGTCGTCAGCTGCAGTGTGTATGCAAAGGTCAAATGTTTGTTAGCCCCTCGACAGTCACTGTTTTCAGGCAAAGAACAAAGTCAGTGCGATGTTGGGTACAGACGATGTCGCAATCATATACCGCACCAGCAGCACCACAGGCGACGGGTGGCTGGCGGGCCAGAGTGACACGGCATCGAAGCCGAGAAGGCAGCAGACAGGCCATCAGCAAATCCCAGAGACTCGGCGGCGAGGCCGGGCGGGCACTGCAGACGGCTGCACGCCATCGAGCAATCACTACTGAAGGTGAAGCCGCACTCGATGCGTCCGCCCTTGGCAGATCGAGGTGTTGATGTCGTTGCCGCAGGCCGGCGGGTCTCTGGCGCGCGTCCAGGTACTTAAGGTACAGCAACTTCTGGTGAGCCAGTCTCGATCGTTCGATGGCCTGCTAAGAAGTGTCGCCGACTGCAAACCAGACGCGTTCAGCGTGTTCATACTGGGGAGTTTCATCGCGAAGAGTTGGCTTTCGAAGGGACAATGGTGAGGCAGTGGTGAGGTGCCACAGCGAGGATTACACTGTTGAGACTGCGGTCCAGTCGCGTGTGTCAAGGCGGGCGGCGGTGCGTGAGGCGAGTGGATTTGCTGTGGTTAGCGGGACATGGCGCATGCCTCGCATACATGTAGCCTTGTGAAGAGCAGCATGTACCTATAGCATTACTGCACTGCAGGCAGCTAGAGGGATCGTCAGGTTGCAGAGCTTTGTGCCTGGGCGAGCTCTCTGCTTCACGGCGGCGGGCATGAGAGAGGTAAAGGGCGGTGAAGTACCGTAGCTGCCATCGCTACCTTGTTGTTTTGCTCGTGCTAATCGTATCCGCAATCGCCGTACATGGCCATAGATGTCTGGTGTGTACTGTATTACAGCATATGAGGCGAGGCAAGGAGTTGGGTCAGTTGATCCATGGCTGTGCATGCGTCTTCCGACTAGCCGGGCGGCGCATGGCAGTGGAGGTTAAGGTATCGTGTACGCTCCAGGTACATACCTCTCAACAACCAGTGCACATTATTTCCTCGCCCTTCTCCACTCTCCTGCGGCTTGATCAAGACAACCGAGCGAACACGGACGTCGAGTGTTTTGCTCTTGGTCTTTTGTGCCGAGACATTTCTCTTCCAAACGACCTAACATCTTCCCCTCACTCCATCGTCCATCACCCTGCCTATTAGTAAAACGTCCCGCCCTGGAACCCTGGCCCTGGCACCCCACTTCTTGATACCTCACATATATTACTGCGAGGCCCCCATGTGCCTGTAAACATCAGGACAGCGGCCGCATGGCTTCCTACAACGATCACCGCGACTATCGCGACCCGCGGTCGCGAGCGCGCTCTCGTTCACGCCCGCCGCCCGCCAGGCCGTACGAATACGACTCAGCCGCTCGAGACCGTGTGAGGGAGGATGCATATCTGAGCCCAACCGTGCCGTACGCAGTGTCAATGCCTCGCAAGACCGAAGAAAGAGCACATCTCACTAACATTATGGACAGTCGACGATCAGACCGATATTCGTACGACGACCGCTATTCATACCCATCCCAGCGTCCTCAAGACCCCGCGAGATCAAAGAGCTCGGCTCGCTCGGTCGTCCACAAACGCCGATCATGGCCACCGGCACCCATCGTTGAAAGTGAAGCCGCCTCGCTCGCCCGCGAAGCACAATTGAAACGTCCTCCAAGCGAGAGTGGTGAAGATGAGGCACCATCCAAGGGCGAGATCGACCAGGAGCCCATCATACAAGATGTGCCCGAATATCTCGATGCGCAAGGGCGCGGATACGCAGTGGTTTCTGATTCCGAGAAAGAAGCTCCATCAGCGAAGAGCATACCAACACCACCGACGAGCGAAGACGAGAAGGTTACAAGAGGCAGGTCTAAGAGGCCAAGCAACCTGGAGCTTGACATGAGCGACGTCGCGCCAGAGTTCCAAAGAAGAGCACCGTCTACATACGCCTACTCTATGTCGACGCCGGTCAAAGAGGACATCGTTCCAAGTGCTACATTCCTGTCGCCCGATTCGATTACTCCTCCGCCGAGCGATATCAAGAACCGTAGATCGGCTCGACTATCGGCCACTTCCCAACCATCCTCTCCCCGAAGAGACTCCGTACGGTTGTCGCCGCGTTCCAGGAAAGGTCGTGACTACTTCGGATCGACTCCCTCCGACGAGGACGCCATTGCGGAATCAATGAGTGACACACCGCCAAGTGTGAATCGCCGACGATCGAAATCATCACGCAGACCTGAGAGAAGGCCATCGGATAATTACACTACCTCAGTCGTTGATTTTGCCGCTACCAGTGCAGCAGAGCCGTCCAATCGACAGATACGTTTGGACTCACGCCGACAGACGGACACTGCGACCTCCTTGCCGAAGCCTCGAATGACTGAGAGATCATCTCGGCCATCTCCGCTTGTATCATCTTCCGCTTTGAGCGACCTGGAATACCCTGCAGCACAACCAAACAACAACTCTCCCGCGTCAACCCTATCACCCTATGCTTCCTATCCACCGGTCAACAGAGACACTCGCAACATCTCGCCAGCTTCTGTCGCATCGCGGGCTTCAGCGTCTTCTCAAGTACAACAGTCTCCTCGAGATCCAGAATTTACGCGAGATGGTGGGAGTGCACTTTCTTCTGGCACACAATCTGCATCTGGTTCCCGACCAGGCACACCGAATTCCGCTGGTGCTCCCGTCAGAATGCCGCACATTCCTCAGATACCTCAAAACGAATTAGATTGGACCTCCCTGATGGCCGCCACTTCCGGGCGATCAAGAGCGGGCACTGCGAAGCCTCCCTCCCGCCTATCAGCATCAATGCGTATGGAGTCTGCACCAGAAGTCCCTCGGCATACGTCGACAGCTCGTCTATCTAGCGGCCTACCGTACCCCATGTACGATGAGCCTGGTACGCCGAGCTCCTCTGTCTCTACAGAACGTGGATACAAAGGCTTCGGGTCCAAGTCTGCATCTTTCGAAGTACCCTCACAGGACGACTCGATGACTCAGTCATGGTCGGGTCCTCCGCCTCCTGCTAGCAGCTTCAATCCCAACATCAACAGCTCTAGGCCGGCGTTGGCTGCACGACACTCGTTTGCCAATACTTCGCCAGCAGAGGCTCGCTCCCCATCATCGTTCGTGAGACCCCCACGAGCGGAGACTATGCGCAAAACCTCGCTGAATGCAGTGCCTCCTACAAAACAAGAAGTGGAAGAGATGCTAGCAAGAGGTATGCCTGGCTGTCCCAGACCTGACTTAGTATCTGGTTACGACGACTGGTACACCCTGGTTGGATGCCCCAGCCTCGATTTCTGCCCGAACTGTATCGAGAGTGTCTTCGAGCGAACGATCTACAGGAACGGTTTTAGACGCGCTGTGCCTCGCTCACTGAGCTCGAAAGTGCAATGTGCCTTTTCCACCCCCTGGATACGTCTTGCCTGGATCCTGACCCTACAACAACGCAAACCGGATCTCGTTCTCATGCACGATCTGGCCGAGATTGAGCAGACGAGCGAACCTTGTCCGGGTGGAGCAGAAGCCTTGCGGTCTTGGTATGGGCTACGTGACCCGGATGGCCTCTACGTGCGAGACTTCCACATTTGCTACAACGACGTGCGGAAGATCGAGCGTCTCTTACCCACCCTCAATGGTTTGTTCGTACGACTTCCGAACCGTGCGTCTTACGAGAAGCGCAAGTGCGCTCTGCGGACTGAAGGCAACCGCTTCTCGTTGTACCTGGATAAGATCCTTGATATGCACGACAAAGCCGTTGCCACACGCAAGCTGCCGGACCCAATGTCCCTCATCAACTTGGTAGAACGCAAGCTTCAGATCCGCGAGTGTGAGCGTGACAACATGCTACTTGGCGCTTTGTGGCACTTCAATCCCTCAATGCCAGACTTTACTGTATGCGAGGACTGCTACGAAGAGATTGTCGAACCCGAAGCCAAGAAGAAGTCGGAGATTGCGCTACGCTTCAACCGTACTGTGCAACCTGCATACGGTGAGGGAATCGGAACCTCATGCCAACTGTACTCGCGCCGCATGCGCAGGGTCTTTCGCACCGCAATCAGGGAGAACGACATCAAGTATCTTGGGCGAAAGGCAAAGGAGCGCCGGGACGCTGAGCTGAGACTACAGGAACGGTATCGAGAATTGCTTAAGAAAGCGAGGAGACTGGAGGAGAGAGGCGGGGGTGGAAGTGAGGACGACGAACGCAGACTCGAACGTGACCTCGAGAAGATTTCGCGAGAATGGAAGGACATGTGGGAGTGATGGCTTCTCCTGCTAAGACATGACGGCGCCTGAGTTGGAATATCCAGGCCCGGGCCATGATGATGACCTCGATGATAGGACGATACCCAAGACCACAGCAAAAGTCGATTGATGTTTCGCGATGAATGGTCTGACCCGACTTTATGCGCATGAAACCCTGTAGGAAGTAGAGCCATCTCATATCTCAAGATGTATAATTTCGATGTCGCCGCAGATTCTTTACAGCATCTGCTGAGCAACGGGACGAATGCATGGATGGAAATCACGAAAATCTACAGACTATGATACACAGAATCGCTGGCTCAATTTCTCCAGCGGAATCTTGCAATGAAAGGATGTAGGCAAGCTATGGTTTGTCCCAGCCCTCAACGCCCGACGGGCTCAGGAACGATTAGGAATATAGCGCCCGGACAACATGCCGAGCTCACGAAGAGCTCAAGACATGCGCCGCAGTTGGTCTGAGATCTGTCGACCGGAACGTCCTCTTCGAAAAGCAGAGCTCCATAGACGTCGAACTGTCGCGGCAGTCAACCGACAGCACCCGAAGGCGCGCCAGGACCGCCGGACACAAATCTGCTGTTAAAATTGGGAGAACAAAAGCAACAAACGCTGAGCGTCGTGAAGTTTTGAAGGCCGGTCCGGAAATGCCAAGATTTCCGGGAGCCAAGGCGGGCACTAGCCGCTCTTCCGCTCTCGCACTGACCACGCACACACGGCAAGCGCGGGCGACAAACTTCGCAGGCCTTCTAGAGAGACTGAAGAGCACGACTTCACGACTTCACGACATCCTCCAATTCTCTACTAACCCACAGCAGAGATGTCGCACAGGAAGTTCGAGGCGCCCCGCCACGGTTCGCTGGCCTTCCTTCCCAGGAAGCGCTGCACCCGCCACCGCGGAAAGGTGAAGTCGTACGTCTACACAATCCTGGATATTCAATGGCGACGAAGGGCGGATGGAAATTTTCGCGGCGGCGACACTTGAAGGAACTTGCGCTGACACCTATCCGTACAGCTTCCCCAAGGATGACTCCAAGAAGCCCGTCCACCTCACCGCCATGATGGGCTACAAGGCCGGCATGACCACCATCGTGCGCGACCTTGATCGCCCCGGTGCGAAGCTGCACAAGAAGGAGATCGTCGAGGCCGCTACGGTCATCGAAACTCCTCCGGTACGAGAACTGGCGCCAATACCATTCATGGCATGCGCTGATCCGTACAATTTCACAGATG
>Ga0265797_10000261_pt1 | contig 101182 bp, 89 predicted proteins | sample P2T30metagenome_FD_192433 | JGI IMG/M metagenome (GOLD analysis project Ga0265797, IMG submission 192433) | Plant litter microbial communities from East Loma Ridge, Irvine, California - P2 T30 | ecosystem: Environmental > Terrestrial > Plant litter > Unclassified | place: USA: California... | reverse complement strand
ACCCACACGCGCGACGCCTGGGGCACGGTGCTGGTGATGGACGTGTGGCACTGGACCTCGCTGGTGGCATTACTGTGTTACTCCGGCCTGCGGGCGATCCCCGACGTGTATTATCAGGCCGCGCGCATCGATCGCGCCTCGCCGTGGGCGGTGTTCCGCTACATCCAGCTGCCCAAGCTCAAGAGCGTGCTGCTGATCGCGGTGATGCTGCGCTTCATGGACAGCTTCATGATCTACACCGAGCCTTTCGTGCTCACCGGCGGCGGCCCCGGCAACGCCACGACCTTCCTCAGCCAGACCCTCACCCAGATGGCGGTAGGGCAGTTCGACCTGGGGCCGGCGGCGGCATTCTCGCTGGTGTACTTCCTGATCATCCTGCTGGTGTCCTGGGTGTTCTATACCGCCATGACCCACGGCGACCGGGACTAAGGAGCAGCGACCATGCGCAAACCCATCGCCCTCACGATCTTTCTGGCGTTTTTGCTGATCCCCATTTATTGGCTGATTAACATGTCGTTCAAGACCAATACGGAGATCCTCGGCGGCCTTACGCTGTGGCCGAAAAACTTCACCTTGCAAAATTATCAGGTGATCTTCACCGACCCCAGCTGGTATGAGGGCTACCTCAATTCCCTGTCATACGTGAGCCTCAACACGCTGATATCCCTGCTGGTGGCGTTGCCCGCGGCCTACGCCTTCTCGCGGTACCGCTTCCTTGGCGACAAGCACCTGTTCTTCTGGCTGCTCACCAACCGCATGGCGCCGCCAGCGGTGTTCCTGCTGCCGTTCTTCCAGCTCTACTCCTCCATCGGCTTGTTCGACACGCCCTATGCGGTCGCGCTGGCCCATTGCCTGTTCAACGTACCTCTGGCGGTGTGGATTCTCGAAGGCTTCATGTCCGGGGTGCCGAAGGAGATCGACGAAACGGCCTACATCGATGGTTATGGGTTCTGGAAATTCTTCCTGCGCATCTTCATCCCATTGATCGGCTCCGGCATCGGCGTGACGGCGTTCTTCTGCTTCATGTTCTCGTGGGTGGAGTTGCTGCTGGCGCGCACGCTGACCAGCGTCAACGCCAAGCCCATCGCCGCGGTCATGACCCGCACGGTGTCGGCGGCCGGGATCGACTGGGGCGTGCTGGCAGCCGCCGGGGTGCTCACCATCCTGCCGGGCCTGCTGGTGATCTGGTTCGTTCGCAACCATGTGGCCAAGGGCTTCGCCCTGGGCCGTGTTTAAGGGAGCTGTAGCATGAGCTGGATGGCCTGGACCCTTCCCACCGCGGTGTTTTTCATTGCCGTGGCCCTGTTGCTGGTGGCCATGACCACCATCGAGCTGCGTTGGCCGGGTGCCGAGCGGCGGGGCTTCTTGCCGATCGCCACCACCCGTGGCGACCGGCTGTTCATCGGCCTTCTTGGTAGCGCCTACCTGCACCTGGTGATCGTGGGCGCTACTGACTGGAGCATCTGGGTGGCCTCGGCGCTGGCCCTGGTGTGGTTGGCAGTAGTGATGCGCTGGGGCTGATCGCCCCTTGCTAGAACGGCGCGGGCCACAGGCTTGGCGCGTATATCCATTCGGGAGATTCCCCATGTTCGAGAATAAAAACAACAGGCGACAGGGCATCACGCTGGCGGCCCTGCTGGTGTTCACTGCCTATGGCTCACATGCCTTCGCCGATCAGTATGAAGATGCCGCCAAGAAGTGGATCGGCAGTGAGTTCACGCCGTCCACCCTTACGCCAGATCAGCAGATGGCAGAACTGAAGTGGTTCATCGAGGCCGCCAAGCCGTTTCGCGGCATGAGCATCAAGGTGGTGTCCGAGACACTCACCACCCATGAATATGAATCCAAGGTGCTGGCCAAGGCGTTCACCGAAATCACCGGGATCAAGCTCACCCACGACCTGGTGCAGGAAGGCGACGTGGTCGAGAAGCTGCAAACCCAGATGCAGTCGGACCAGAACATCTACGACGGCTGGGTGAACGACTCCGACCTGATCGGTACCCACTTCCGCTACGGTAAGGTGGAATCCCTTACCGACCTGATGGCCAATGAGGGCAAGGATTACACCTCGCCAACCCTGGACATCAACGACTTCATTGGCATTTCCTTCACTACCGCGCCCGACAAGAAAATCTATCAGCTGCCTGACCAGCAGTTCGCGAACCTGTACTGGTTCCGCGCGGACTGGTTCGAGCGGCCGGACCTCAAGGCCAAGTTCAAGGCCAAGTACGGGTATGACCTGGGCGTTCCGGTGAATTGGTCGGCCTATGAAGACATCGCCAAGTTCTTCAGCGAAGACGTGAAGGAAATCGACGGCAAGCGCGTTTATGGCCACATGGATTACGGCAAGAAAGACCCTTCGCTGGGCTGGCGCTTCACCGATGCCTGGTTCTCCATGGCCGGGGGCGGCGACAAAGGGCTGCCCAACGGCCTGCCCGTGGACGAGTGGGGCATCCGCGTGGAGAACTGCCGCCCGGTGGGCTCCAGCGTGACCCGTGGCGGCGATACCAACGGCCCCGCGGCTGTGTTCGCCACGCAGAAGTACATCGATTGGCTCAAAGCCTACGCGCCACCGCAAGCGGCGGGCATGACCTTCTCCGAAGCAGGCCCGGTGCCCGCTCAGGGAGCGGTCGCCCAGCAGATCTTCTGGTACACCGCGTTCACGGCTGACATGACCAAGCCTGGTTTGCCGGTGGTCAACAGCGATGGCACGCCGAAGTGGCGGATGGCGCCGTCGCCCAAGGGCCCGTATTGGGAAGAGGGCATGAAGCTGGGTTACCAGGACACCGGTTCCTGGACCTTCTTCAAGTCCACCCCGGAGAAGCAACGGCTGGCCGCCTGGCTGTACGCGCAGTTCGTGACCGCCAAGACCGTGTCGCTGAAGAAGACCATCGTGGGGCTGACGCCGATTCGCGAATCGGATATCAACTCTCAAGCCATGACCGACCTGGCGCCCAAACTGGGTGGGCTGGTGGAGTTCTACCGCAGCCCGGCGCGCGTGCAATGGACGCCCACCGGTACCAACGTGCCGGACTATCCCAAGCTCGCGCAGCTGTGGTGGAAGCATGTATCTGACGCGGTCAGCGGAGAGAAATCCGCCCAGGAGGCCCTTGATGGGTTAGCGGCGGATCAGGACGCGGTGCTCAAGCGGCTGGAGCGCGCACAAGCCAACTCGGCGTGCGGGCCCAAGCTTAACGAAGAGAAAACCGCCCAGTACTGGTTCGACCAGCCTGGCGCGCCCAAACCCAAGCTCGCCAACGAGAAGCCCCAGGGCCAGACCGTCAATTACAACGAGCTGTTGAAGTCGTGGGAGGCGGCGAAGAAGTAGACGGGGTTGCCGGGTGAGCTGAGCCCAGAGGTCATGGCCTGGATTCACCCGGTTGACCTGGCGGAGCCGGGAAGAGCCGGTACTTTTATCAGGCCCGGGAATGCGGCCCAGAATGGGCTGCACCGCTCAGTCTGGCCCCAGGGCCGGTTATCACCGGTTCCGGGGCCTCCCGCAGGTCAGCCGTGCAACGCCTCGGCGGCGTACAAGGTGTTTTCGAGCAGGCAGGCGCGGGTCATCGGGCCCACGCCGCCGGGCACTGGTGTGATCCAGCCCGCGCGAGGCAGGGCGGTTTCGTACACCACATCGCCCACCAGCTTGCCGTCTTCCTGACGGTTGATGCCCACGTCGATCACGATAGCGCCTGGCTTGATCCACTCGCCTTTCACCAGCCCCGGCTTGCCCGCGGCCACGACTACCAGATCGGCGCGGCTGACATGGTCGGCAAGGTCACGGGTAAAGCGGTGGGTCACGGTCACGGTGCAACCACCCAGCAGCAGTTCCATGGCCATGGGGCGGCCCACGATATTGGAAGCCCCCACCACCACGGCATTCATGCCGTAGAGGTCCTGGCCGGTGCTTTCCAGCAGCGTCATGATCCCTTTCGGCGTGCATGGGCGCAGCAAGGGAATGCGCTGGGCCAGGCGGCCGATGTTGTACGGGTGGAAGCCGTCCACGTCCTTGTCCGGGCGAATCCGTTCCAGCAGGCCGGAGGCGTCCAGCCCTTCGGGCAGCGGCAGTTGCAGCAGGATGCCGTCGATGGCCGAGTCTGCGTTGAGGCGGTCGATCAGGCTTTCGAGTTCGTCCTGGCGGGTGGTGCCGGGGAGGTCATACGCCTGGGAAAGGAAGCCGACTTCCTCGCAGTCCTTGCGCTTGTGAGACACATACACCTGCGATGCGGGATCGGTGCCCACCAGGATGACGGCCAGGCCGGGAACGCGAAGCCCTTGTTCCCGCCGTTGGGCCACTTGCTGGGCAATCCGCTGGCGCAGGCTGGCGGCAATGGCCTTGCCGTCGATAAGTTGTGCTGTCATGACGCGTGATAAACCATCGAAGGGGAAGAAAATGTGCGGCTATTCTCGCATGCCGGGCGGTCAGGTCAAAGGCGCCGAGACAAGCGAATCCGCTAACTCCTTTAATTCAATGCATTTTTTTCTACAAAACAGTTGACGGCCCTCGGGGCCCTCTATAAGATTCGTCGCACTTGTCGGGCAGGGCCTAACGCTGGCGCAAGTGACCGCTGAAAACCCGTTGTTCTTCAATTGGTTATCAGGCATTTACGCGGTGCGGCTTTTTCACTTCAGCCCTGAAGTTGAAATACAGAGCGCCCGTAGCTCAGCTGGATAGAGCATCCGCCTTCTAAGCGGATGGTCGCAGGTTCGAGTCCTGCCGGGCGCGCCATTTGGCAGCTTTGGCACTCAGCCGTGAACAAGTAATGCAATATGGTGGGCGTAGCTCAGTTGGTAGAGCGCTGGATTGTGATTCCAGTTGTCGTGGGTTCGATTCCCATCGTCCACCCCATATTCACAAAGGCGCCTTACGCAAGTCTGGCGCCTTTGCTTTAAGCGTTTCATGCGGACGTGGTGAAATTGGTAGACACACTGGATTTAGGTTCCAGCGGCGCAAGCTGTAAGAGTTCGAGTCTCTTCGTCCGCACCATGTAACAAAAAACCGTCCTTTTGGGCGGTTTTTTTGTTTTTGGGGTATGCCCGCGACCTCCGCATGAGTACTGTTAGGTCTGAGAACCCCTGCGCATGATCGTGAGCTGATAGGGGGTGGCTTCAGGTGCAGAGGAAATCTAATGAACCTTGCGGCGGTACAAGCACTCCTGCGTGATCGGCTTCCTGGTTTGATCGCTATCTATGTGTTCGGTAGCCAAGCGACCGGGCAGGCGACCGAAACCAGCGATATCGACATCGCGGTGCTTGCGGGCGGTGTAGTAGATCCCCTGTTCCTATGGGAACTTGCCGGCGCGCTCGCCGATATTCTTCATCTCCCCGTCGATTTGCTAGATCTGCGCAGCGCCAGCTCAGTCTTACAGTACCAGGTCATCACCACGGGCCGGTGTCTGTGGTCCAGCGGCAGTGAGGCCGGGATCTACGAAGCCTTTATACTTAGCGAAAAAACCAGGCTCGATGCGGCCCGAGCTGGATTGGTCAGTGATATTTCTCATACTGGGCGTATTCATGGCTGATGACATTCTGATCAACAAAGCCGCTTCCATCGAGCGGTGTGTGGCCCGGGCGCGCGAAGAGTATGAGAAAGGACCAGAAACGTTCGAGGCGGACTCCACCCGGCAGGATGCTGCGATCCTCAATATTCAGCGCGCCTGCGAGGCGGCTCTCGATATGGGGCATTATCTGATTCGCCGCGAACGCCTTGGCGTGCCTCAGAGCGCGCGGGACGTGTTCGACCTGTTGGCCCGTGGTGGATGGATAAGCGCCGAGTTAGCGCCTTCCATGAAAAACATGGTCGGCTTCCGGAATATCGCCGTGCACGAATATCAGAAGCTTCAGCTCCCCATCATGGTGGCCATTATCACCCGGCACCTGGATGATTTCGTGGCGTTCAGCTCGGCTGTTCTGCGCCGGGATGGCGGAAGTTCTCAGGGCGCGGAGGCTTGATCGACCTCACCGCACCTCGCTCATCCACCGCTCAAATGTCACAAACCCTTCCCGCGCCGCATTGGCCGCCGCTTCGATGTCCGCGGGGGTAGTGACGTCCTTCGCCAGCCGGGCCAGAAAGCCCTTCCACATAACCCCGGTATCGGCGGCGTAGCCGTGCAGCCACCGCAGCGGCATGGGCGCCAGCTGGGGTGATAGCCGCTTGTACAGGTAGGCGCCGCCCAAGGTTGCGCCTTCGCACACGTAAGCCAGGCCGTAAGCCTGGGCAAGGTTGGCGGGGCGGGGCGCGTAGGGGCACTCCGGTTGTTGCGTGTCGTTGCCCAGGTCCTCGGCCAGCCAGGCGCTTTTGCAGGCCCGGGCTTCGGGCGCGAGTTCAGCGGGCCAGGGCAGGGCGCCAGCATAGAGGTGGCGTTCCACCGGGCGCATCCAGCCCACTACCCGAGCGGCATATATAAGGTAGTCAGCGCCTGTGAAGCCTGGCGCGGTCAGCGGCGAGGCGGCATCGAGCGCGGCATGCAGGTCGCGGGTGGCCTCGCGCAGCGCGGCGAGGGCGGGGGAGGTATCCGAGGCGATGATGGTGCTCTCCGGGAACGGGCGAATGCTCAGAGGATAACAGCCCCGCCGGCATTGGCCTACCGATGGCTAAGGGGCCCGAGCGCTCTGGCGCGGGGCGGGCACCAGCGGTTTCGAGGCACTGTTTTTCAGGTGTTGCGGGTGGGGTGACTTCTGCCAGTCGAGTGACTAGAATGCTTGCCCTTGATCTGGAGTCGGGAATCGCCGGCTATCGTCTGTGCAACGAGGAATATCCATGCAAGTTTCTGTTGAAAACACTTCGGCGCTCGAACGCCGCATGACCATCGGCGTGCCCGCCGAGCGCATCGAGACCGAAGTCAACAAGCGTCTGCAACAGACTGCCCGTCGGGCAAAAGTGCCAGGCTTCCGCCCTGGCAAGGTGCCCATGAGCGTGATTCGCCAGCGCTACGAAGCCGCAGCGCGTCAGGAAGCCCTGGGCGACCTGATCCAGGCGACCTTCTACGAAGCCGTGGTCGAGCAGAAGCTCAACCCTGCCGGCCAGCCTTCGGTAGAGCCGAAAGTCTTCGAAAAGGGCAAGGACCTCGAGTACGTCGCTACCTTCGAAGTCTTCCCTGAGTTCACCGTCGCCGGTTTCGAAGGCATCAACGTCGAGCGCCAGAGCGCCGAAGTGAACGACGCCGACGTCGACAACATGCTGGATATCCTGCGCAAGCAGAACGTTCGCTACGAAACCGTCGAGCGTGAAGCGCAGAACGAAGACCAGCTGAACATCGACTTCGTTGGCAAGATCGACGGCGAAGCGTTCTCCGGCGGTTCGGCCACCGGTACCCAGCTGGTGCTGGGCTCCGGCCGCATGATCCCGGGCTTCGAAGATGGCCTGGTTGGCGCCAAGGCCGGCGAAGAGCGCGTGCTGAACGTGACCTTCCCCGAGGATTACCAGAACCTGGACCTGGCCGGCAAGGCCGCCGAGTTCACCGTCAAGGTCAACAGCGTTGCCGCCCCGACCCTGCCTGAGCTGACCGACGAATTCTTCGCCCAGTTCGGTATCAAGGAAGGCGGCATCGACGGCTTCCGCGCCGAAGTGCGCAAGAACATGGAGCGCGAGCTGCGCCAGGCGATCAAGGCCAAGGTGAAGAACCAGGTCATGGATGGCTTGCTGGCCAGCAACCCGATCGAAGCACCGAAAGCGCTGCTGTCCAACGAAATCGATCGCCTGCGCGTGCAGGCCGTGCAGCAGTTCGGTGGCAACATCAAGCCGGACCAACTGCCCGCCGAGCTGTTTGAAGAGCAGGCGCGCCGTCGCGTGGTGCTGGGCCTGATCGTGGCCGAAGTGGTCAAGCAGTTCGAGCTCAAGCCGGACGACGCCCGCGTGCGTGAGCTTATCCAGGAAATGGCTTCGGCCTACCAGGAGCCAGAGCAGGTCGTGAGCTGGTACTACAAGAACGACCAACAGATGAACGAAGTCCGCTCGGTTGTGCTCGAAGAACAAGTTGTGGATACTGTTCTGCAGAAAGCTAGTGTGACTGACAAAGCGGTCTCTTACGAAGAAGCGGTAAAACCGGCCCAGGCGGCGCCTGAAGCCGCGTAAATCGGCCCAGCTTCGGAATAACCATAAGCCAGCCTTCGCGCTGGCTTATGCGTATCTAAGGCATGACTAATTGGGAGTGAGTGCAGGCATGTCCCGCAATTCTTATATTCAGAGCTCTGACATCCAGGCCGCTGGCGGCCTGGTCCCGATGGTTATCGAGCAGTCCGCGCGTGGCGAGCGCGCCTACGACATCTACTCACGTCTCCTCAAGGAGCGCGTGATCTTCCTGATCGGGCCGGTCGAAGACTACATGGCCAACCTGGTGGCAGCGCAGTTGCTGTTCCTGGAAGCCGAGAACCCGGACAAGGACATTCACCTCTACATCAACTCACCCGGTGGCTCGGTAACGGCTGGCATGTCGATCTACGACACCATGCAGTTCATCAAGCCGGACGTATCCACCATCTGCATCGGTCAAGCCTGCAGCATGGGCGCGTTCCTGCTGGCCGGCGGGGCGAAGGGCAAGCGTTACTGCCTGCCCAACTCCCGCATGATGATTCACCAGCCGCTGGGCGGCTTCCAGGGCCAGGCGTCGGACATCGACATCCATGCTCGGGAAATTCTGTCCATCCGCGCTCGGCTGAACGAACTGCTGGCCTATCACACCGGCCAGAGCATCGAAACCATCGAGCAGGACACCAACCGCGACAACTTCATGAGCGCCCCGCGCGCGGCCGAGTACGGTCTCGTTGACTCGGTTCTCGACAAGCGGCAAATGCCCGCGTAATAGGCGTGAATCCTGTGTGGCGGGGCCTTCCCGCCATTCGCGGGCTTGAAAAAGCCCGCAATTGCCTTCATCTTGTGTTTCAAGCCTACAGGATTGGATAGATCGAATGACTGACACCCGCAACGGCGAGGACAACGGCAAACTGCTCTATTGCTCCTTCTGCGGCAAAAGCCAGCATGAAGTACGCAAATTGATTGCCGGCCCCTCGGTCTTCATCTGTGACGAGTGCGTCGACCTGTGCAACGACATCATCCGCGAGGAGGTGCAAGAAGCACAGGCAGAAAGCAGCTCTCACAAGTTGCCGTCGCCCAAGGAAATCAGCGGCATTCTCGACCAGTACGTCATTGGTCAGCAGCGTGCCAAGAAAGTCCTGGCGGTCGCGGTGTATAACCACTACAAGCGGTTGAATCAGCGCGACAAGAAAAACGACGACGTCGAACTGGGCAAGAGCAACATTCTGCTGATCGGGCCTACCGGCTCGGGCAAGACCCTGCTTGCCGAAACCCTGGCTCGCCTGCTCAACGTACCCTTCACCATCGCTGACGCCACCACGCTGACCGAAGCGGGCTATGTCGGCGAGGACGTGGAAAACATTATCCAGAAGCTGTTGCAGAAGTGCGACTACGACGTGGAAAAGGCCCAGATGGGCATTGTCTACATTGACGAGATCGACAAGATTTCGCGCAAGTCGGACAACCCGTCCATCACCCGTGACGTGTCGGGTGAAGGCGTGCAACAGGCGCTGCTCAAGCTGATCGAGGGCACCGTGGCCTCGGTACCGCCGCAGGGCGGGCGCAAGCATCCCCAGCAGGAATTCCTGCAGGTCGATACGCGCAACATCCTGTTCATCTGTGGCGGTGCGTTCTCGGGGCTCGAAAAAGTCATCCAGAACCGTTCCACCAAGGGCGGCATCGGCTTCAACGCCGAGGTCCGCAGCCGTGAAGAGGGCAAGAAGGTCGGCGAGTCGCTGCGTGAAGTAGAGCCGGACGACCTCGTGAAGTTTGGCCTGATTCCAGAATTCGTGGGGCGCCTGCCAGTACTGGCCACGCTCGATGAGCTCGACGAAGCGGCACTGGTTCAAATCCTCACCGAACCGAAGAACGCGCTGTCCAAGCAATACGGCAAGCTGTTCGAAATGGAAGGCGTGGACCTTGAGTTCCGTGCCGACGCGCTCAAATCCGTGGCCCGCAAGGCCCTGGAGCGCAAGACCGGTGCCCGTGGCCTGCGGTCGATCCTCGAAGGCGTGTTGCTCGACACCATGTACGAGATCCCTTCCCAGAAGGATGTCAGCAAGGTGGTCATCGACGAAAGCGTGATCGACGGTACGACCAAGCCGCTGTTGATCTACGAGAACAGCGAGCCGCCTGCCAAGGCAGCACCCGATGCGTGATTCGCGCATTGCCGGCTTTTTGGGCTGAGCGATAGCAGAAAGGGCCTTCGGGCCCTTTTTTTGTCCGGGCCCGATGCTTGTTTTTTCCCGAGGCTACCCCCAGATTAGCCTCAGGCTTATTTTCATCTGTGAGCGGCCCTGCGCCGCTGAAGAGGCGAAACCATGAAGACGACCATCGAATTGCCTCTCCTGCCATTGCGTGATGTGGTGGTCTATCCGCATATGGTGATCCCACTGTTTGTGGGACGCGAGAAGTCCATCGAAGCCCTCGAGGCCGCGATGTCGGGCGAGAAGCAGATCCTTCTGCTTGCCCAGCGTAATCCTGGAGACGACGATCCGGGCAAGGACGCGCTTTATCGAACCGGCACCGTGGCCACCGTGCTGCAACTGCTCAAATTGCCCGATGGCACCGTCAAGGTGCTGGTGGAAGGCGAGCAGCGTGGCGCCGTGGAAAAATTCATCGAGGTCGAAGGGCATGTACGTGCCCAGGTCAGCCTGATCGAAGAAAGCGTCGCGCCTGATCGCGAGGCCGAAGTGTTCGTGCGCAGCTTGCTCGCCCAGTTCGAGCAGTACGTCCAACTGGGCAAAAAAGTGCCGGCTGAAGTGCTTTCTTCTCTCAACAGCATCGATGAACCGGGGCGCCTGGTGGACACCATGGCCGCCCATATGGCGCTGAAGATCGAACAGAAGCAGGAAATCCTCGAAATCATCGAGCTGCCAGCGCGCGTCGAGCGAGTGCTGGCCTTGCTGGATGCCGAGATCGACCTGCTGCAGGTCGAGAAGCGCATCCGCGGCCGCGTGAAAAAGCAGATGGAACGCAGCCAGCGCGAGTACTACCTCAACGAGCAGATGAAGGCCATCCAGAAAGAGCTCGGGGACGGTGAAGAAGGCCACAACGAAGTCGAGGAGCTGAAAAAGCGCATCGAGGCCGCGGGGCTGCCCCGGGACGCCATGGCCAAGGCTACCGCCGAACTCAACAAGCTCAAGCAGATGTCGCCCATGTCCGCCGAGGCGACCGTGGTGCGTTCTTACATCGATTGGCTCGCGCAAGTGCCGTGGAAGGCACAGAGCAAGGTACGCCTGGACCTGGCTCGCGCCGAGCAGATCCTCGACGCCGACCACTATGGCCTGGAGGAAGTGAAAGAACGCATCCTCGAATACCTTGCCGTGCAAAAGCGGGTGAAGAAGATCCGCGGCCCCGTGCTGTGCCTGGTAGGCCCGCCTGGGGTGGGTAAAACCTCCCTTGCCGAATCCATCGCCAATGCCACCAACCGCAAGTTCGTGCGCATGGCCCTCGGTGGCGTACGCGACGAAGCGGAGATCCGTGGGCATCGGCGTACCTATATCGGCTCCATGCCGGGTCGGCTTATCCAGAAGATGACCAAGGTGGGTGTGCGCAACCCGCTCTTCCTGCTTGATGAAATCGACAAGATGGGCAGCGACATGCGCGGCGATCCGGCCTCGGCGCTGCTCGAGGTGCTGGACCCGGAGCAGAACCACAGCTTCAACGACCATTACCTGGAAGTGGACTACGACCTTTCCGACGTGATGTTCCTGTGCACCTCCAACTCGATGAACATCCCGCCAGCGTTGCTGGACCGGATGGAAGTGATCCGTCTGCCCGGTTATACCGAAGACGAGAAGATCAATATCGCGACCCGTTACCTCACGCCCAAGCAGATCACCGCCAACGGCCTGAAGAAAAACGAGCTTGAAATCGAGACCCAGGCGATCCGCGATATCATCCGCTACTACACCCGCGAGGCGGGCGTGCGTAGCCTCGAGCGGCAAATCGCCAAGATCTGCCGCAAGGTGGTGAAAGAGCATGCACAGGCCAAGAACGTCGCGGTGAAGGTCACGCCAGAGTCCCTGGAGCATCTGCTGGGCGTGCGCAAGTTCCGTTACGGGCTGGCCGAGCAGCAGGATCAGATCGGCCAGGTCACAGGGCTTGCATGGACCCAGGTGGGCGGCGAGCTGCTTACCATCGAAGCGGCGGTAGTTCCTGGCAAGGGGCATCTGATCAAGACCGGTTCGCTGGGCGACGTGATGGGCGAATCCATTACCGCCGCGCTTACCGTCGTGCGCAGCCGGGCGAAAAGCCTGGGTATCGCGCTCGATTTCCATGAGAAGCGTGATACCCACATTCACATGCCCGAAGGCGCCACCCCCAAGGATGGGCCAAGCGCCGGTATCGGCATGTGCACCGCAGTCGTGTCGGCGTTGACGCAGATTCCGGTCCGCGCCGACGTGGCAATGACGGGGGAGATCACCCTGCGTGGCCAGGTGCTGGCGATCGGCGGCTTGAAGGAAAAACTCCTGGCGGCGCACCGTGGTGGCATCAAGACGGTGATCATTCCCGAGGAAAACGTGCGCGACCTCAAGGAAATCCCGGACAACATCAAGCAGGATCTGCAAATCAAGCCTGTCAAATGGATTGACGAGGTCCTTCAAATTGCGCTGCAATACGCGCCGGAGCCCTTGCCCGACGTGGCTCCCGAGATAGTTGCAAAGGATGACAAGCGCGAGGCTGACGCGAAGGAAAGAGTCAGCACGCACTAGCAGGCCATTTGTACGGGGAAGCTCCCAGACAGAATTTCAGAGCCGCTATAAAAAGCGGCTCGTTTTGTCGGCGGCGTGTCCGGCAACACAAAGTATTTAAAAAAAATATCCAGAAATAACTCAAGATAGAGATAAGGGGACTTAGAGTGAACAAGTCGGAACTGATCGATGCCGTCGCTGCATCCGCTGATATCCCGAAAGCCGTTGCAGGTCGCGCGCTGGACGCTGTGATCGAATCCGTTACCGGCGCGCTGAAGAATGGCGACTCCGTTGTTCTGGTGGGTTTCGGTACCTTCCAGGTCAAGGAACGCGCCGAGCGCACCGGCCGTAACCCGCAGTCGGGCGAAGCCATCAAGATCAGCGCGGCGAAGATCCCGGGCTTCAAGCCGGGCAAAGGCCTGAAAGACGCGGTCAACTGATCACCGAGCGGGCGCGACCGGCCACGGCTGGCCAAGGTCGTCCGGCTCCGGTGGCGCTGTTCGGCAAGTGACGAGAAGGCGCATCCTCGGATGCGCCTTTTTCATATCGGTTCTGGGCGGTCGGAGATGTAACTGGCCGTTGCTGGGGGAAGCATGCTTCAAAACATCAGGGACAATTCACAGGGGTGGATTGCCAAGACAATCATCGGCGTTATTGTCGTGCTGATGGCCTTGACGGGGTTCGACGCGATCTTCCGCGCCACCAGTCATAGCCAGGACGCCGCCAAGGTAAACGGCGATACCATCACCCAGGCCGAACTCGGCCAGGCGGTCGAGATGCAGCGCCGTCAGCTCATGCGGCAACTGGGGCGTGAATTCGACCCCTCCATGCTCGACGACAAGATGCTGCGAGAGGCCGCGCTCAAGGGCCTGATCGACCGCAAGCTGTTGCTTCAAGGCGCCCATGACGCCGGCTTCGTATTTTCGGACGCTGCGGTGGACCAGGTAATCCTGCAAACCCCGGAGTTCCAGCAGAACGGCAGCTTCAGCGCCGAACGCTTCGATCAGTTCATTCGCGAGCTGGGCTTCTCCCGGATGCAGTTCCGCCAGACGCTTGCCGAGGAGATGCTCATCAGCCAGCTGCGCGCCGGCCTGGCAGGCAGCAGTTTCGTGACCGAAGACGAGCTGGCCGCCTACGCTCGCCTGAACAAGCAGACCCGTGATTTCGCCAGCCTGACCTTCAAGGCCGACCCATCGGCGATCAAGGTCAGCGACGAGGACGTCAAAACGTACTATGACGCCCACGCCAAAGAGTTCATGAGCCCCGACCAGGTGGTGATCGACTACATCGAGCTGAAGAAGTCTGCGTATTTCGATCAGGTCCAGGTCAGCGATGCCGACTTGCAGGCGCAGTACCAGAAGGAAATTTCCAATCTGGCCGAACAGCGCCGCGCCGCTCACATCCTGGTGGAAGTGAACGACAAGGTGACTGACGAGCAGGCCAAGGCCCGTATCACTGAAATTCAGCAGCGCCTGGAAAAGGGCGAAGACTTCGCCAAGCTCGCCAAGGAAACCTCTCAGGACCCAGGCTCGGCGGCTAACGGCGGCGACCTCGGTTATGCCGGCAAGGGTGTGTACGACGAGGCGTTCGAAGCCGCGTTGTATGACCTCAAGCCAGATCAGGTATCGGCGCCGGTGCGCACGCAGTTCGGTTATCACCTGATCAAGCTGCTCGGCGTGGAAGCGCCCCAGGTGCCCACCTTCGCCAGCCTGAAGGACAAGCTCACCCGCGAGCTGAAAACCTCGCAGGTCGAACAGCGTTACGTCGAGGCCAGCAAGAAGGTGGAGGACGCAGCGTTCGAAGCATCTGACCTGGCGCAGCCCGCCCAGGACCTGGGCCTGAAGGTGCAAACCTCCGAGCCGTTTGGCCGTGACGGTGGCGCGCAGGGCATCACTGCCAACCGCGCGGTGATCCAGGCGGCGTTCAGCCAGGAAGTGCTGGAAGAGGGCGCCAACAGCAGCGCCATCGAGCTCGATCCGGACACTACCGTCGTAATCCATGCCAAGGAACACCGCAAGCCCGCGCAACTGGCGCTGGAGGCGGTCGCGGAGCCCATCCGCAAGGAGCTGGCCCGCGAGCGTGCCGCCGAGGCTGTGAAGGCCAAGGGTGAGGTCCTGATCGCTGCCCTGCGCGACGGCAAGGCTTCCTCCACCGCGCCGCAGGAAGGCCAGGCGTGGAAAACCGTGGAAGCGGCAAGCCGTAACCAGGAGGGCTTCGATGGCGCGGTGCTTAATGCCGTGTTCCAGATGCCCAAGCCGACCGAGAAGAGCAAGCCCACCTTCGCCAGCGTTGCGTTGCGCGACGGTAGCCTGGTGGTGTTGCGCTTGAACGGCGTGAACGAAGGCGCCATGCCGTCGGACCAGGAAAAAGCCGAGTTCAGCCGCGCGCTGGCCTCGCGTCAGGGCCAGATGGACTTCGCCGCGTTCCGCAATCAACTGCACGAGAAGGCTGAGGTGAAGCGCTACTGATAGCGCCCGCCCACAAAAAAGGCCGCACATCGCGGCCTTTTTTGTGGGCGGGATAAACCGATTATTCGGTCAGGTCACCCATGGCGGTGGTGTTGAAGCCGCCATCCACGTACATGATCTCGCCGCTTACGCCGGAGGCCAGGTCCGAGCACAGGAAGGCGCCGGCATTGCCGACTTCTTCGATAGTCACGTTGCGGCGCAGGGGGGTTTGCGCTTCGTTGGCGTCCAGCATCTTGCGGAAGTTCTTGATGCCCGATGCCGCCAGGGTACGGATCGGGCCGGCGGAGATGGCGTTCACGCGGATGCCTTCCGGGCCCAGGCTGCGAGCGAGGTAACGTACGCCCGCTTCCAGGCTGGCCTTGGCCATGCCCATCACGTTGTAGTTGGGCATGGTGCGCTCGGCGCCCAGGTAGGACAAGGTGAGCAGGCTGCCATTGCGGCCCTGCATCAGCTCGCGGCCAGCCTTGGCCAGCGCCACGAAGCTGTAGGCGCTGATGTCGTGGGCAATGCGGAAGCCGTCACGGGTGGTGGCGCTGGTGAAGTCACCGTCGAGCTGGTCGCCAGGGGCGAAGCCAACCGAGTGCACGATGCAATCCAGGCCATCCCACTTTTGCGCCAGTGCTTCGAACACTTTGGCGATTTCGTCGTCGTTGGCCACATCGCATGGGAAGCACAGCTCAGGGCCCGAGCCCCAACCGCTGGCGAATTCCTCGACGCGCCCCTTGAGTTTGTCGTTCTGGTAGGTGAAGGCCAGCTCCGCACCTTCGCGATGCATTGCTGCGGCGATGCCCGATGCGATGGACAATTTGCTCGCAACACCGACGATCAGTACGCGCTTACCGGCGAGAAAACCCATGTGTTCGTTCCTCTTCTAATTAATCGACAGCGACCGGGGCCATAAAGGCTGCTTCCAGTAGCTGTTGTGTATAGGGGTGTTGCGGCGCGGCGAATATGGCCGCGGCCTCCCCTTGTTCTACGACCTGGCCCTGCTTCATGACCACCAGCTGATGGCTCAGCGCCTTGACCACGGCCAGGTCATGGCTGATGAACAAATATGTCAGGCCGTGCCTGGCCTGCAACGACCGCAACAATTCCACCACTTGACGCTGCACGGTACGGTCCAGCGCGGAGGTGGGCTCGTCCAGCACGATCAACGCCGGCTGCAGGATCAAGGCCCGGGCAATGGCGATCCGCTGCCGCTGGCCCCCGGAAAACTCGTGAGGGTAGCGGTGGCGGGTGTCCGGGTCCAACCCGACCTCTCGCAGCACGGCAACAATGGCGGCCTGCTGTTCCTGCTCACTGCCAATGCCATGGATGCGCAAGCCTTCACCAACGATCTGCCCAACGCTCATGCGTGGGCTGAGGCTGCCGAAGGGGTCTTGAAACACCACCTGCATCTCCCTGCGCAACGGCCTGACCTCGGCGCGGCCAAGCCCTTGCAGGTCCGTGCCATGGAAGCGAATGCCTCCCTGGCTCTGGATCAAACGAAGGATCGCCAGCCCGAGCGTGGACTTGCCCGAGCCGCTTTCGCCCACCACGCCAAGGGTTTGCCCGCGAGGTAGGGAGAAACCGATCCCGTCCACCGCCTTGATGTGGTCGGTGGCGCGGCGCAACAGGCCTTTACGCACCGGGAACCACACGCGCAGGTCCTTCACTTCCAGTAGCGCCTCGGCCTGCTCGCTCGCAACGGGTATGCCCGCCGGTTCGGCGGCGAGCAACTCGCGGGTGTACGGATGCTGTGGCTGGCGAAACAATTGTTCACATGCTGCCTGTTCGACGATGCAACCGCGCTGCATGACACATACCCGGTGGGCAATTCTTCTCACCAGGTTCAAATCGTGGCTGATCAACAGCATGGCCATGCCAAGCCGCGCCTGCAAATCCTTGAGCAAATCCAGGATACGCAGCTGCACCGTGACGTCGAGCGCCGTGGTGGGCTCGTCGGCGATCAGCAGCTCTGGTTCGTTGGCTAGCGCCATGGCGATCATCACCCGCTGCCGTTGCCCTCCGGAGAGCTCGTGGGGCAGCGCCCGCAGGCGCCGGGCAGGCTCGGGAATGCCGACCAGCGCCAGCAGTTCCAAAATACGTTCGCGGGCCGCGGCGCCGGTCAGCCCCTTGTGCAGGGCCAGCACCTCGGCGATCTGCTTTTCAATCGGTTGCAGCGGGTTGAGCGAGGTCATCGGCTCCTGAAAGATCATCGCGATCCGGTTACCGCGTATGCCTTGCAGTGTTCGCTCCGAGGCGTGCAGCAAGTCTTGCCCGCCGTAGCGGATCTCCCCGCTGGGGTGGCGGGCGAGGGGATAGGGCAGCAGGCGCAGGATCGAATGCGCGGTGACGGACTTACCCGACCCGCTTTCGCCCACCAGCGCGAGGGTTTCGCCCTTGCGAATGTCAAAGCTCACGCCGGAGACGGCGCGCTGTACCTGATCGTTGGCATGGAACTCCACGGCCAGGTCTCGGATTTCGATCAAGGTGTCGTCGGTCATTTCATTTCCTTGGATCGAATGCGTCACGGGCGGCTTCGCCGATGAATACCAGCAGGCTCAACATCAGCGCCAGTACGCAGAACGCGCTGATGCCCAGCCACGGCGCTTGCAGGTTGGCCTTGGCCTGGCCGACCAGTTCGCCAAGGGAAGGCGACCCCGCGGGCAGGCCGAAGCCCAGGAAGTCCAGCGCGGTGAGCGTACCAATGGCGCCGGTGAGGATAAACGGCAGGTACGTCATGGTAGAGACCATGGCGTTCGGCAGGATGTGGTGGAACATGATAGGCCCGTCCCGCATGCCCAGGGCCCGCGCGGCCCGCACGTATTCAAGGTTGCGGCCACGCAGGAACTCGGCGCGCACCACGTCCACCAGGCTCATCCACGAGAACAGCAGCATGATGCCCAGCAGCCACCAAAAGTTGGGCTGCACGAAGCTTGCCAGGATGATCAACAGGTAGAGCACCGGCAGGCCCGACCACACTTCCAGGAAGCGCTGGCCGGCCAGGTCCACCCAGCCGCCGTAGAAGCCCTGCAACGCGCCGGCCAGCACCCCCACCAGCGAGCTCAGCAGCGTCAGGGTGAGGGCAAACAGTACTGAGATACGAAACCCATAGATCACCCGCGCGAGCACGTCGCGGCCTTGGTCGTCGGTCCCCAGCCAGTTCTGGGCGGAGGGTGGCGCCGGGGCGGGCACCTTAAGGTCGTAGTTGATGCTCTGGTAGTTGAACGGGATAGGTGGCCACAGCGTCCACGCCCCCTGACGTTCCAGCAGGTCCCTTACATAGGGGCTTTTGTAGTTGGCTTCCAGCGGGAACTCCCCGCCGAAGGTGGTTTCCGGGTAGCGTTCGAACGCAGGGAAGTACCAGGCATCGTTGACATGGATCAGCAGCGGCTTGTCGTTGGCGATCAGTTCGGCGCCCAGGCTCAGCACGAACAGCACGCTGAACAACCACAGCGACCACCAGCCACGCTTGTGGGCCTTGAAACGTTGCAGCCTGCGGTGATTCAAAGGAGACAGGGCCATCAGTGCTTCCTGCCTTCGAAATCGATGCGCGGGTCTACCAGGGTATAGGTCAAGTCTCCGATCAGTTTCACCAGCAAGCCCACCAACGTGAAGATAAACAGCGTGCCGAACACCACCGGATAATCCCGGTTGATCGCCGCCTCGAAACTCATCAGGCCCAGGCCGTCGAGGGAAAAGATCACCTCGATCAGCAGCGAGCCGGTAAAGAAGATACCGATAAAGGCCGAAGGGAAGCCCGCCACTACCAGCAGCATGGCGTTACGGAACACATGGCCATAAAGCACCCGCCGCTGGTTCAAGCCCTTGGCGCGCGCGGTCACCACGTATTGCTTGCCGATTTCATCCAGGAAGCTGTTCTTGGTCAGCAAGGTCATGGTGGCGAAGTTACCGATCACCAGCGCGGTGACCGGCAAGGCCAGGTGCCAGAAGTAGTCCAGTACCTTGCCGCCCAGGCTCAGTTGGTCGAAGTCGTTTGAGGTCAACCCGCGCAGGGGGAACCAATGCAGATAGCTACCGCCGGCGAAGAGCACGATCAGCAGGATGGCGAACAGGAACGCGGGCACGGCGTAACCGATCACGATCGCCGAGCTCGTCCACACGTCGAAGGCCGAGCCGTGGCGTGTAGCCTTCGCGATACCCAGGGGGATCGAGACCAGGTACATGATCAACGTGCTCCACAGGCCAAGCGAGATCGACACCGGCATTTTTTCGACAATCAGGTCCGTCACCTTGGCGTCGCGGAAGAAGCTTTCGCCGAAATCCAGCCGGGCGTAGTTCTTGATCATGATCCACAACCGCTCCGGGGCCGGCTTGTCGAACCCATACAGGCGTTCGATCTCGGCGATCAGGGCGGGGTCCAGCCCTTGTGCCCCGCGGTAGGTGGCGCCAGCGACCGCGACTTCGGCGCCGCCCCCACCTATGCGGCTGGTGGCCCCTTCGAAGCCCTCGAGTTTGGCGATCATCTGCTCAACGGGCCCACCGGGCGCGGCCTGGATGATCACGAAGTTGATCACCAGGATGCCAAGCAGGGTAGGGATGATCAGCAGCAAGCGGCGCAACAGATAAGCCAGCATCAGTTGCTCCCCTCGGCCGGTTTGGCCCACCAGGTAGTGATGCCGATGTCGTACCGCGGCGGCGTGGCCGGGTGAGCGAATCGGTTCCAGTACGCCACTCGCCAGCTATCCAGGTGCCAGTTCGGGATGAGGATGGCGTTCCATAGCAGCACACGGTCCAGCGCGCGGGCATGGGTGACCAGGCTGGCGCGGCTGTCAGCGTTGATCAGCCCGTCGAGCAGGGCATCCACAGCCGGGTCCTTCAGGCCCATGAAATTGCGACTGCCCGGATTGTCCGCCGCGGCGCTGGACCAATAACCGCGCTGCTCGTTGCCGGGAGATGCCGACTGCGGGAAGCTGGCCACGATCATGTCGAAGTCTCTTGAACGCAGCCGATTCACATACTGGGACACGTCCACCCGGCGCAGCACCAGGTCGATGCCCAGGTCCTTGAGGTTACGCTTGTAGGGCAGCAGCACCCGTTCGAAGTCCGGCTGCATCAGCAGGAACTCGATGACCGCGGGTTCGCCTTGGGCGTTGAGCATGCGATCACCTTCGATATGCCAGCCGGCGTCCTGCAGCAAGCGATAGGCTTCGCGCTGCTGATCGCGAATGATGCCGCTACCGTCGGTAACCGGGTTGCGCCACTGCTCGGTGAATACCTGAGGCGGGACCTGCGCTCGCAGGGGTTCGAGCAGCTTGAGCTCAGCGGCGCTGGGCAGGCCCTCGGCGGCCATCTCAGAGTTCTCGAAGAAGCTGCCGTTACGGATATAGGCTCCGTTGAACAACTGCTTGTTGGTCCATTCGAAATCCAGCAGCAGCGCCAGCGCGCGGCGTACCCGTACGTCGCTGAACATGGGCCTGCGCTGATTGAACACGAACCCCTGCATACCGGTGGGGCTGCCGTTGGGGATTTCTTCGCGCACCAGCCGGCCGTCTTTCACAGCGGGCACGTCATAGGCCGAAGCCCAGTTCTTGGCGATCATTTCCTGCCAATAATCGAATTGCCCGGCCTTCAGTGCTTCAAGGGCTACGGTGGAGTCCCGGTAGTAGTCGTAGATGAGGGTGTCGAAGTTGTATTGCCCGCGGTTCACGGGAAGATCCCTGGCCCAGTAGTCCTTCACCCGCTCATAGCGCACGGAACGGCCGGCCTGTACCTCGGCTACCCGATAGGGGCCGCTCCCCAGTGGAATATCCAGGTTGCCCCGCTCGAAATCCCGGCCTTCCCAGGCATGCTTGGGCAGTACCGGCAGCTGACCGAGAATCAGCGGCAATTCGCGGTTGGCATTGCCCTTGAACGTGAACAGCACCTGAAGCGGCCCTTCCACTACTACCTTGTCCACATCGGCGTAATAGCTGCGGTAGAACGGCGCGCCGTGGGTGGTCAGGGTGCTGAAGGTGAAAGCAACGTCTTCGGCCCGCACCGGATGGCCGTCGTGAAACCGCGCCTCGGGCCGCAGATAGAACCGCACCCAGGTGTTGTCGGGTGCCTTTTCGATCCGCTGGGCCACCAGCCCGTATTCGGTCATTGGCTCGTCCAGGCTTTGCACCGCGAGCGTGTCGTAGATCTGTTCCACGCCCGTGGCTGGCACGCCTTTGTTGATGAACGGATTGAGGCTGTCGAAGCCCCCGATGGCGGCGCGGCGGAAGCTCCCGCCTTTCGGCGCGTCCGGGTTCACATAGTCGAAATGGCTGAAGTTGGCCGGGTACCGCGGGGGCTCGTCATAGAGCGTGATCGCATGCTCGTTGGCGGCATAGGCCAGGTTGGCGGCCGTCAGCCACAGCAGCGCGCAGGCCAGCCGCGCCATGGCGGGGTAAAGCGTCATCGGTTGGTCTCCAGAGGCTTGAGCCACCAAGTGTTCAAAGCCAGGGCGTAAGGCGGTGTCGGAAGAAACGCGAAGCGGTTCCGATAGGCGAGGCGGTGGTAGTCCAGGTACCAGTTCGGGACCATGTAATGCTGCCACAGCAGCACCCGGTCCAAAGCCCGGGCGGCGGCTACCTGCTGCTCGCGACTATGGGCGGCCAGCAATTGTTCGAGCAGCCGATCTACCGTCGGGTCACTGACCCCAGCGTAGTTCTTGCTGCCCTTGATACCCACTTGGCTGGAATGGAAGTACTGCCATTGTTCCAGCCCGGGGCTGAGGGTTTGCGCAAGCGTCATCAGGATCATGTCGAAGTCGAACTGATCCAGCCGCTGCTTGTATTGCGCCCGGTCAACGGTACGCAGCCGGGCGTCGATGCCCACGCGCGCGAGGTTTTCGGTGTAGGGTTCCAGAATGCGTTCCAGCGCCGGGTTCACTAGCAGCAACTCAAGCTGCAGCGGCTGGCCGGCACGGTTTCTCAGCTGGCCATCGCGGTAGTTCCAGCCCGCCCCTGCAAGCAGGGCCATGGCGTTGCGCAGGGTGTCCCGCGGGATGCCGTTGCCATCGGTGCGGGGTACCTCGAACGGCTCGGTGAACAGCCGAGGCGGCAGGCGATCCCGCCAAGGGGTGAGTAGCAACCACTCCTGACCGGTAGGCATGCCGGCCGCGGTGAACTCGCTGTTCGGGAAATAACTCGCCGCGCGCTGGTAGGCGCCGCTGAACAGGGCCCGGTTGGTCCACTCGAAGTCGAACAGCATGCCAAGCGCCTGGCGTACCCGCACATCGCTGAAGCGGGTACGTCGGGTATTGATGAACAGGCCTTGGGTCTGGGTAGGGATGCGGTGACGTATTTCCCGCTTGATGATATCGCCGGTAGCCACCGCTGGAATGGCATAGCCGTTGGCCCAGTTCTTGGCCTGGTGTTCGATATAGATATCGAATTCCCCGGCCTTGAACGCTTCGAAGGCGACGTTGCTGTCCCGGTAGAACTCCACTTCCACCCGGTCGAAGTTGTACTTGCCCCGGTTGATGGGCAAGTCCTTGCCCCACCACTGCCGCACCCGCTCGAACACCAGGCGGCGGCCGGGCGCGACCTGGGTAATGCGGTAGGGGCCGCTGGTGACCGGTGGTTCGAACGTGGTGGCCTGGAAGTCACGGCCTTGCCAGTAATGGCGCGGCAGAACCGGCATCTCGCCGAGCCGCAGGATGAGCAAGGGGTTGCCGCTGCGCTTGAAGACAAAACGTACCCGGTGCGGCCCCAGCTGATCCACGCGCTGCACTTCCTGCAGGCTGGTGCGGTATTGGGGGTGGCCTTGCTTGAGCAGGGTTCGGTACGAAAAGGCAACGTCAGCGGCAGTGATGGGTTGGCCGTCGTTGAAGCGCGCTTCGGGGCGCAGGTTGAACACCACCCAGCTGCGGTCGTCGGCATATTCCACCGAGCGGGCGATCAACCCGTAACTGGAGGTGGGCTCATCTGCGGAGGGATCGTATTGCCCGGTGCCAACCATCAGCGGCTCGTTCAGCTCGCTGACACCATATTGCAGGAAGTTGGCGGTGGACGAGGGGCTGGTGCCCTTGAAAGTATAAGGATTGAGGGTATCGAAGGTACCCGCCGCCATGATCCGCAGCGTTCCGCCCTTCGGCGCGGCCGGGTTCGCCCAGTCGAAATGGGTGAAACTGGCGGGGTATTTGAGCGTACCGAACTGTGCATAGCCATGGCTTTCGATTCGCGTGGCCATGGCCGGGCCGGAAAGTGCCAGGCCAAACAGAAGAAGGGGAAGAACACGCATCAGGTCACAGCTTCGAAGTGGCCAGGCGGGTACATTACCAGAGTCGGTGCGGCCTCGACAGTTGACAGGCCGCTGTGCGAATCAGCGATCGATGTAGACGGTCAGCGTTTGGCCCGGGCGCAACGCCTTGCCCAGCCTGGGGTTCCAGCGCTTGAGGTGTTGTGGCTGAACCTTGAACCGCTTCGCTACCAGGTAGTAGGAATCACCCTTGCGAACGGTGTAGCGAGTGCTGCGCCGGTCGCTGCTGGCCGAACTTGCCGTTGCCTTGGCGCCGCCTTGCATGACCAGGGTCTGGCCAACCTTGAGGCGTTTGCCGGTCAACTTGTTCCAGCGTTGAAGGTCGCTTACGCTGACCTTGTTCGCCTTGGCGATGGAACTGAGGTTGTCCCCGGAACGCACCCGATAATCCCGGCGTGGGGTAGGGGTAACGCTGGCGACCTGCTCGAATACTTGTTCGCGCGGGCGCAGCGACAACAGCTCCTCGGGCTTCATCGACGACAGGCTGTCTGCCAGCAACTGAGCCTTGGCCGTCGGCACCAGCAAGTGCTGGGGGCGGTCCAGTGTCATGCGTTTCTTGAAGGCCGGGTTGAGCTGGTACAGCTCGTCTTCGTCGATGTCGGCAAGGGCGGCCACTCGGGCCAGATCGAGCCGCTGGTTGATTTCAACAACCTTGAAATAGGGCTGGTTGGCGATGGGTTCCAGGTCTACCCCATAAGCCTGGGGCGAAGACACCACCTCGGAGAGCGCCAGCAGCTTGGGCACGTAGTCCCGGGTTTCCTGCGGCAGTGGCAGGTTCCAGTAATCCGTTGGCAGGCCCAGCTTCTCGTTGCGTTCGATAGCGCGGCTTACCGTGCCTTCACCTGCGTTATAGGCGGCCAGCGCCAGCAGCCAGTCGCCATTGAACATGTCGTGCAACTTGGTGAGGTAATCCAGCGCTGCGGTGGTAGAGGCGGTGACGTCGCGACGGCCATCGTACAGGTTGGTCTGGCGCAGGTTGAAATAGCGCCCCGTGGACGGGATGAATTGCCACAGCCCCACCGCGTTGGCGCGGGACAGCGCCATGGGGTTGTAGGCGCTTTCGATCACCGGAAGCAGCGCAAGCTCCAGCGGCATGTTGCGCTCTTCGAGCCGCTCGATGATGTAATGCAGGTACAGGCTGCCCCGGTCGGCGGAGGTCAGGATGAAATCCGGATTGCTGACGAACCACAACCGCTGCTGTTCGACGCGCGGGTTCACGTCGATGCCGTCCTGCAGCTGGAAGCCTTCGCGCATGCGCGCCCACAGGTCCTGGGGCGGCTGTTGCTTGTTGCGCTCCACCTGGAACACCGGCTTGGGCTTCACCCGCTTGGCCATCGAGGCCATCGACGCCGGCGCGGGGGTATCCTCCACGTGGGCCGCGCTCTGGCAGCCCACCAACGCGGCGGACAAGGCCAGGGCGATGGCCTGGCCAAGCCGGGTGAGGGCGCGGGAAGATGGCGGTCGAGCAGGGGTAGACGACATTGGCGGCGAGGTTATCCGGGCAAAAATGTGCGGCGATTCTAGAAAGGGGGGGTAGGACGGTCAACCTTTCATCCTTCAACCGCCTAACGCGAACCTGCTCAGAACGTATCCTTCCAGGCCCTGATTGCCGCAAACACCGCGGCTTCGCTGGGAAGCGGAGCGCCTGCCCGCTGGTCCATTTTTTCTTTAACGGATGTTTCGCCGGCGCGTAAAAAGGGGTTCGTCGCTTTTTCCAGGCCCACAGTGCTGGGCAGCGTGATCTCGTTACGTTCGCGCTGGGCTTGCACCTTGGCGTAGCGCTGGGCGAGTTCGGCGTTGTCCGGCTCCACTTCCCGCGCGAAGCGCAGGTTGCTCAGGGTGTATTCGTGGGCGCAGTAAACCAGGGTTTCGTCGGGCAGCCCGGCCAGTCGGCCAAGGGAGGTGTGCATCTGCTGCGCGGTGCCTTCGAAAAGCCGACCGCAGCCGCCCGCGAACAGGGTGTCGCCGGAAAACACCAGCGGTTGCTCGGCACCTCGATGCACGAAGGCAATATGGCCGGCGGTATGACCAGGCACCTCCAGTACTTGCAGCGCCAGGCCAAGACTGGTCAGCTCGGCGTTGTCTTCCAGGGGCAGGTCCAGCGCGGGGATGGTTTCGCCCGCGGGGCCAGCCACCCGCGCGCCCGTGCGGGCCTTGAGCGCAGCGACGCCGCCGGTGTGATCGTGGTGGTGGTGAGTGACCAGAATGTCGCTGAGCGTCCATTGTGGATGGGCATCGAGCCAGTGTTCCACCGGTGCCGCGTCGCCGGGGTCCACCACGGCGCAGCGAAGGCTGGCATCATCTTGCAACAGCCAGATGTAGTTATCGGAGAACGCGGGCAGGGCAGTGATCTGTATCATGGCGAGATTCGCTACGCTTATAGACAGGCTGCAATAGTAGGCCTCAACGATCCCGGCGAACACCCGGAGGGAGCGGCAATGACAGACAAGCCATTCGCGCAGGCGGATCAGCAATGGGTCGAGCTCATCGGCCTGGCCAGGGAGTGGTTCGAGGGCCCGTTGGGCCAGCTGTTATTGCGTGAGGAACACGCGGTGCTCAGCGCCGAGCTGGGCAAGTTCTTCGGTGGCTACCTGGTGCACTATGGCCCCCACGCCGACGCGCCGCCGGTCGCCGCACGTATCCAGCACCACGTTCGCCTGGGCGCCCCGTGGCCCGGGGTGCATATCGCCTGCGAAGAGCAGGCATGGCCACTGGGCGAGCACGCCGCGGATCTGGTAGTGCTGCAGCACGGGCTGGACTTCTCCCTTTCACCGCACGGCCTGCTGCGCGAAGCGGCGCGAGCGGTGCGTCCCGGTGGCCATTTGGTAATTGTCGGTATCAACCCCTGGAGCCCTTGGGGCGCCAGGCACCTTTTCGCCAAGGGGGCCTTGCGCAAGGCCCGTTGCATCTCCGCCTCCAGGGTAGGCGACTGGCTGAACCTGCTCGGCTTCGCGCTGGAGAAAAAACGCTTCGGATGCTATTGTCCGCCGCTTGCCTCGCCTGCCTGGCAGGCCCGCATGGCGGGCTGGGAGCGAACCGCCGGGCGCTGGCAAAGCGCTGGCGGCGGCTTCTATGTGCTGGTAGCGCGCAAGCTGGTGGTAGGTTTGCGCCCCCTGCGCCAGCAGCGGCGAGAGCCCATGGGCAAGTTGCTTCCCCTGCCGCTGGCCAAGCTCAATCGGCGCGACGGCGGGCAGTGAGCGGTTCACGTTTTTCGGTACAGGCTGATCAATGAGCGATGTTGTCGAGGTTTACACCGATGGGGCCTGCAAGGGCAACCCGGGCCCGGGTGGCTGGGGGGCGCTGCTTGTCTACAAGGGTGTGGAAAAGGAACTGTGGGGCGGCGAAACATCCACCACCAACAACCGGATGGAGCTGACCGCAGCCATCCGCGCGCTCGAAGAGCTCAAGCGGCCGTGCCAGGTGAATCTGGTGACCGACTCCGAATACGTGATGAAGGGGATTCAGCAATGGATGCCCAACTGGAAGAAGCGCGGCTGGAAAACCGCCGCTCGCGAGCCGGTGAAAAACGCCGACCTCTGGCAGGAACTGGACACGCAGGTGGCTCGCCACCAGGTGACCTGGCAGTGGGTGCGCGGGCATAACGGCCATCATGGCAACGAGCGGGCGGACGACCTGGCCAACCGTGGCGTCGATGACGTGCGCAGGTTGCGCCAGGGCCAGCAGGGGGCCACGCCATGAACATGCCGCTTACCGCCCAGCGGATCATCGTACTCGACACCGAGACCACCGGCATGCCGGTGACCGATGGCCATCGCGTGTTGGAAATCGGTTGCGTTGAAGTGGTCGGCCGCAGGCTCACCGGCCGCAACTTCCACATCTACCTGCAGCCGGACCGCGACAGCGACGAAGGCGCGATCGGCGTTCACGGCATCACGGCCGAGTTTTTGCGGGACAAGCCTCGCTTCGCCGAAGTGGCTGACGAATTCTATGAATACATTCGGGGCGCGACCCTGGTCATCCATAACGCGGCGTTCGACGTCGGGTTCCTGAACAACGAGTTCGCCCTGCTGGGCCAGGCGGACCGCGCCGACCTGAGCCAGTACTGCACCATCGTCGATTCGCTGGGCTTGGCGCGCGCGCGTCACCCAGGCCAGCGCAACAGTCTGGATGCGCTCTGCAAGCGCTATGGCATTGACCTGAGCGAGCGTACGCTGCACGGCGCGTTGCTCGATGCCGAATTGCTGGCCGATGTTTACTTGGCGATGACCGGTGGGCAGACCAGCCTGTCACTGGCGGGCAGCGGGGATAGCGAGGAGGGCGGTAACGAGCAAGGCAGCCAGATCCGCAGGCTGCCGGCAGACCGGCCGATGGGCCGCGTGATCATGGCGTCGGAGGCGGAACTGGCCGCCCATGTGGCGCACCTCGAACGAATCGCGAAAGCCGCCGGGGGCGCGGCGCTGTGGGTGGAAGAGGCCTGAGGCCGGCCTCTTCAACGGTCATGGGATGCGAACGATCTCGATACCGCTCTGCACCAGCATGAAGCGATCATCACCCAGGTGGTTGACCCGGTCGCCGATAGCCAGGCGATAAGTGATCGGCGGCGCTTCGTCGGCGCTGCCGTCGGGCAGGAAGGGATTCTGGAAAGCCTGTACAGGGTACACGCGCCCTTCAGCGTCCCTTGCGTGAAACTGGGCCACCATTTGTGCTGCCATGGTTACATCCTCCGAGCGGTGCGGCGCAAGTGTCTGACACCATAGACCCTTGTTCTGGTTTAAGGTTTTACATCCAGTAAAAATTTACTGCGGCCAAAGGTCGCACAATGCCGGTGCGTCGGTCGCGCGGATGCCCCGAGCGGGTGCATTTTCGCGCTGTTTTCGCTATCCTTCCCACCCTTCCAGCCGCCCCACAAGGGCCTTCCGGAAGCGTCTGCCGAACCCGGTGGCTCCCTTTCCCCCGACCCTGCGGGAAACCTCCCTTTCCTTCGTTCGTCTGCAGTATGGTCCCGCAAAATGAAAGTGCTTAAAGGCCAGGATATTCTGGCACTCGGTTTCATGACATTCGCCCTCTTCGTGGGTGCCGGCAACATCATCTTCCCACCGATCGTCGGCCTGCAGTCCGGGCCGCACGTTTGGCTCGCCGCGCTCGGCTTTCTGGTGACCGCGGTCGGGTTGCCCGTGCTTACCGTGGTCGCGCTGGCCAAGGTGGGCGGCAGCATCGATGCGCTCAGCAGCCCGCTTGGCCGCCTGGCAGGGGTAATACTGGCGGTGGTCTGCTACCTGGCGGTCGGCCCGCTGTTCGCCACGCCGCGCACGGCCACGGTGTCCTTCACCGTGGGGCTGGCCCCGCTCACGGGCGACGGCCCCTTGGCATTGCTGATTTACAGTGTGGTGTATTTTGCCGTGGTCGCGCTGGTGTCGCTTTACCCTGGCCGCCTGCTGGACACGGTGGGCCGCTTTCTTGCCCCGCTGAAAATCCTCGCGCTCGCGGCGCTCGGGATCGTGGCATTCCTGCACCCGGCCGGCCCGGTGGGCGAAGCCACGGCCGAGTATCAGGCCGCGCCGTTCTCGTTGGGGTTCATCAATGGCTACCTGACCATGGATACCCTGGGTGCCCTGGTGTTCGGGATCGTGATCGTCAATGCCATTCGCTCGCGCGGTATCGAATCGCCCCGGCTGGTGACGCGCTACGCGGTGATCGCCGGCTTGATCGCCGGTGTCGGATTGGTGCTGGTATACCTGAGCCTGTTCCGCCTGGGCTCGGGCAGCCATGCCATCGCCGCTGGCGCCGGTAACGGTGCCCAGGTGTTGCACGCCTACGTACAGCATACCTTCGGGGGCTTGGGCAGTACTTTCCTGGCCGTGCTCATATCCCTGGCCTGCCTGGTCACTGCGGTGGGGCTCACCTGTGCCTGCGCGGAGTATTTCAGCGGCTTGCTGCCGTTGTCCTACCGTGCGCTTGTACTGCTGTTGGCGGCGTTCTCCCTGCTGGTGTCCAACCTTGGGCTTACCCGGTTGATCGCGGTATCGATCCCGATCCTCACGGCAATCTACCCGCCGTGCATCGTGCTGGTGGCGCTGAGCTTCGCCCAGGGTCTGTGGCGTTCCCCCGTGGGCGTGGTGGCGCCCGTGGCGTTGGTGTCGTTGCTGTTCGGCTGCATTGATGCGTTCAAGGCCACCCCTTGGGCGGAGCATCTCCCGGCCGCGCTCGCGAACCTTCCGTTGAGCCAGCAGAACCTTGCCTGGCTGATCCCGTCGGTTGCCACCCTGGCCATCGCCGTGGCCTGCGACCGCGCGTTGGCGGGCCGTACGGCCCGTTCCGAAAGCTGACCACCCACCCGTGGTAAGGCCTTGTTTCGCGCAAGGCCTTACCTGCGGCGGGGCCGAGTGCTACGCTGCTCAAGCGCACCGGCCGCCGCCGGGCCCAGGGAGGGATCATGAGCAACGCCATCGGTGGTTACTTCGAACTGGAGGTTCCGTTCCAGGAAGCTCTGTATCCCTCGGCGCTGGGCTACAACAGCGCCCGCTATGCCTTCCAGGCCCTGCTCGCACACGGCGACACGCGGCGGCTGCACCTGCCGTGGTACACCTGCGGCACCATGGTCGAGGCCGCTCGACGCAGCGGTGTCGAAGTGCTTCGCTACCGCCTCGACGACCAGCTTCAGCCCGCGCGCCTGCCATCGCTGGATACGGGCGAGCGGTTTCTATACGTCAACTACTTCGGCTACAAGGCGCCCTTCATTGAAGCGGAGCTGGCGCCACGGTATCCCGGGCAACTGATCGCCGACCATGCACAAGCCCTGTTTGCCGCGCCTCTGTCTGGCGTGCCTACGCTCTACTCCCCACGAAAGTTCATGGGCGTGCCCGATGGTGGCTGGCTGGTGAACGCCCCGCCCGCGCTACGGGCGCCTGACCCTACCCGCAGCAAGGGGCGCTTCGCCGCGTTGCTCGGCCGGCTCGAAGACGGCCCGGAACCTTGGTACGCCAGCTACGTGGAGGTGGAGCGGGGTATCCGGGACGAGGGCATGCGAGGGATGTCTATCTTGACCGAGCGCCTGCTCGAAGGCATCGACTATCAAGCGATCGCCACGCGGCGGCACGCCAATCTGGCGTGCCTGCACGCCGCTTTCGCTGGCCGAAACCGCTACGAGCTACCCATGCACAGTGGCCTTGCGCCCATGTGTTACCCCTTGCTGCTCGAAAGCGCGAGTGAAGCGGAGCGGGTACGCGCGCAATTGGCGCGACAGCGTATTTACACCGCAACGTACTGGAAGGACGTGCTGGAGGCAGATGGGGATTGCGACGTGGCGAGGCGGTGGTCGACGTGCATGCTGCCCTTGCCCCTCGATCAGCGGAACGGGCCGGTGCAGATGGCGCGGCTGATCGAGGCGGTGAACCAGGCGCTAGGTTGAAGCCCGGCCGCCGATATAGCTTGAGGCGGGCCGGGTGGCAGGGCAGGCCGGGGGCTTATTATTGTTTTGGCGCGGCTTCTGGAGCAGGGGCGTTGCCGTTGGCCGGAGTGCTTTCCTCGGCGGCCTTCTGCTGAGCTTCAGCGGCGTCCTGGTTGGCCTTGGCGTTTTCCTTGGCGGCGTCGTTAGCGTGGTCCTGAGCCTTGTCCATCTGCTGCTGAGCGTTTTCTTTATGGTCTTGAGCGTCCTTGGCTTTGTCGGAAGCGTTATCGCAGGCGGCGAGGCCCAGGGTCGCGGCCAGCATCAAGGCATAGGCGAAAGTCTTTTGCATGGGGTGTTTCTCCTTATGGTTAATCATTACGTGCCTTCGAGCGCAGGGGGGTCTGTTAAGTTCCTCCCAGCGGCCAAGGCTACATAAGCCTCCCCCAATGACTTGAAATCGGCCCGGCAGCCCCCATCTGCTGAACATCCCGCCCGTGAGCCGGGCAGTCCGCGCCGCCTGGCGGCTTGTGCCAATCAGCATTGGAGTTCGAACAAATGAGTGTGGAAACTCAAAAGGAAACCCTGGGCTTCCAGACCGAGGTGAAACAGCTGTTGCACCTCATGATTCATTCGCTGTATTCCAACAAGGAGATCTTCCTTCGCGAATTGATCTCCAACGCCTCGGATGCCGTCGACAAGCTTCGTTTCGAAGCGCTGGCCCGCCCCGAATTGCTGGAAGGCGGCGCTGAACTCAAGATTCGCGTGACCTTCGACAAGGCCGCTAACACCGTCACCATCGATGACAACGGCATCGGGATGAGCCGCGACGAAGTCATCGCTCACCTGGGCACCATCGCCAAGTCCGGCACCGCAGACTTCATGAAGAACCTCACCGGCGACCAGAAGAAGGACTCGCACCTGATCGGGCAGTTCGGCGTGGGCTTCTACTCGGCGTTTATCGTGGCCGATCAAGTGGAAGTGTTCACCCGTCGCGCCGGCGCGACGGCAGCCGAAGGCGTGCACTGGGCATCGAAGGGCGAGGGCGAGTTCGAGGTTTCGACCGTCGAGAAGGCCGAGCGCGGTACCCGAATCGTGCTGCACCTGAAGGCCGAGGAGAGCGAGTTCGCCGATGGCTGGCGCCTGCGCAACGTGATCAAGAAATACTCCGATCACATCGCACTGCCCATCGAGCTGCCGAAAGAGCAAACGCCCGCCGAAGGCGAGGAAGCCGCCGAGCCGGCGTGGGAAACCGTCAACCGCGCCAGCGCCCTGTGGACCCGCCCTCGTACTGAAATCAAGGACGAAGAGTACCAGGAGTTCTACAAGCATATTTCCCACGACTTCGAGAACCCGCTGAGCTGGAGCCATAACAAGGTCGAAGGCAAGCTGGAATACAACTCGCTGCTGTACGTGCCCGCGCGCGCGCCCTTCGATCTGTACCACCGTGAGGCGCCGCGTGGCCTGAAGCTGTATGTGCAGCGCGTGTTCATCATGGATCAGGCCGAATCCTTCCTGCCCCTGTACCTGCGCTTCATCAAGGGCGTGGTGGATTCCAACGACCTGTCCCTGAACGTCTCTCGCGAAATTCTGCAGAAAGACCCGATCATCGATTCGATGAAGTCCGCGCTCACCAAGCGCGTGCTGGACATGCTGGACAAGCTGGCCAAGAACGAGCCCGAGCAGTACAAGGCTTTCTGGAAGAACTTCGGGCAAGTGCTGAAGGAAGGCCCGGCCGAAGACTTCGCCAACAAGGAAAAGATCGCCGGCCTGCTGCGCTTCTCGTCCACCCATGACGACAGCGGCGAGCAGTCCGTGTCCCTGGCCGACTACCTGAGCCGCGCCAAGGAAGGTCAGGACAAGATCTACTACCTCACCGGCGACAGCTACGCGCAGGTCAAGAACAGCCCGCACCTGGAGGTCTTCCGCAAGAAAGGCATCGAAGTACTGCTGCTCACCGACCGTATCGACGAGTGGCTGATGAGCTACCTCACCGATTTCGACGGCAAGGCGCTGACCGATGTGGCGCGTGGCGATCTGGATCTGGGCAAGCTGGACAGCGAAGAAGACAAGCAGGCCCAGGAAGCCGTCGCCAAGGAGAAGGAGGGCCTGGTTGAGCGCCTGAAAACCGCGCTGGGTGAAAGTGTAAGTGAAGTGCGTGTGTCCCACCGCCTCACCGATTCCCCGGCCATCCTGGCGATCGGCGAGCACGACATGGGGCTTCAGATGCGCCAGATCCTGGAGGCGAGCGGGCAGAAGGTTCCGGATTCCAAGCCGATCTTCGAATTCAACCCCTCGCACCCGCTGGTGGAAAAGCTGGATAACGAGCCCGATGAAGATCGCTTCGCGGATTTCGCCCATATCCTGTTCGACCAGGCCGCGCTTTCCGCCGGCGACAGCTTGAAAGACCCGGCCGCGTACGTGCGGCGCCTGAACAAGCTGTTGATCGAGTTGTCAGCTTAACGCCTGCGTGATGGAAGCCCGCTTCGGCGGGCTTCTTTTTTTAGCCATTTCCTTGGGGCAATCAGGAGCAATCAATGAGTACCATCACCGTAGAGTCGCTGGTTTATCAGGTAGACGGCGCGGCATTCGAAAGCCGGCTGGTCTTCGATGCAGACATTAAATCGCCGCGCCCGGGCCTGGTCATGGCCCCGAATTGGATGGGCGTGTCCGAAGGCGCCGAGCGTATCGCCCAGGCCGTTGCGTCCCAGGGCTACGTGGTGCTGCTGGCCGACCTGTATGGCCAGGCTGTACGCCCGCAGGATGCCGACGGTGCCTTGGCCGCGATGATGCCGCTCAAGAACGACCGTGGCCTGCTGCGCACCCGTATGCAGGCGGCGCTCAAGCAACTCACCGAGCAAAGTTTCGCGACCGTGGACAGCGCCAACCTTGCCAGCTTCGGCTTCTGCTTCGGCGGCTGCTGCGCCCTGGAGCTTGCCCGCGACGGCGCACCGCTCAAGGCGGCGGTGTCCTTCCACGGCACGCTGGATACCCCGAACCCCGCTGATGCGAACAACATCAAGGGCGCGGTGCTGGTCATGCACGGCGATGCGGACCCACTGGTGCCCAAGGAGCAACTGCCGGCCTTTACCGAAGAAATGAACGCCGCCAACGTGGACTGGCAATTGATCAGCTACGGCGGCGCGTATCATTCGTTCACAGACCCGGAGGCCAACAACCCGGGCAAGCAGATGTACGACAAAAAGATCTCCGACCGCGCCTTCCAGGCCATGCACAACCTGTTCAGCGAAGTGTTCAAGCCTCAGCTCTAACCACGACGGGGAGGGCTGGGCAGTTCGATGCGCCCGGCCTCTCCGGGCACTTCGGGCCAATCTCCCACGGCCCAGCGGGCACGCGCTTGCTCAATCAGCGAAACATCGCTGGCGACGAAATTCCAGTTCATTCGCCGAGGGCCGTCCAGCGGGGCGCCGCCTATCAAGGCAAGCCGCGCACCAGCGGTAGTGCTGAGGCTGGTTTCCGTGCCTTCTTCCAGCACTGTCAGGGTATGGGGCTCCATGCGGTCAGCGCCCAGATAGGCCTCGCCGTCGAGCAGAAACACCGCCCGCTGCGAATGTTCATCGGGAATCAACAGCGAGCTGCCCGCTGTCATCTCTACCACCGCGTACAGGGTAGGGGAGAGCACCGGTACTGGCGAAATCAGCCTGAAGCCGTGGCCCGCGATCACCGTGATGTGCACCCCGCCCTCGTCACGTGAGGGTAATTCGTCGGCTTCGAAGTAGTAGTAACTCGGATCATCCTTTTCCCTGGCCTTGGGCATCGCCAGCCACACCTGCAGCCCATGCAGCCGGCTACCGGCTTGCATCAGTTCTTCAGGGGTTCGCTCTATGTGAGCGATGCCGTTGCCAGCGGTCATCCAGCTCACCTGGCCCGGGGTCACGCGCTCTTCCGAGCCCAGGCTGTCCTTGTGCAACAGCTCACCCTCGAACAGGTAGGTCAGCGTGGAGAGGCCGATATGGGGGTGCTGGTGAATGTTCATGCCCTGCCCGGGCGGGTAATCATGGGGCAGGATGTAATCGAAGAAGACGAACGGGCCGACACTGCGGCACTGAGCGGAGGGTAGCGGGCGCAGGATCGGTTGGCCGCCGACGCTCTCCTGCCGAGGGGGGATCACTAACGCGATGGCCATGATGGCTCCTGATGAAGCTGCAAGCTGCAAGTGGCGAGCTGCAAATGGCAAGCAGTGTAGCGCACAAACAAACGGCGCTCCCATGGGAGCGCCGTTATCATGCAGCTTCAGCTTCTACTTGCGGCTTGCAGCTTATTTGCCTTCCCAGCGCTTGAGCACCAGGGTGGCGTTAGTGCCGCCGAAACCGAAGCTGTTGCTCATCACGGTGTTGAGCTGCACGTTCTCACGGGTTTCCCGCAGGATCGGCATGTCGGCGACTTCTGGGTCCAGCTCGTCGATATTGGCCGAACCTGCGATGAAGTTGCCTTCCATCATCAGCATGCAGTAGATCGCCTCGTGCACGCCGGCGGCACCCAGCGAGTGGCCCGACAGGCTCTTGGTGGAGCTGATGGCCGGCACCTTGTCCTTGAACACTTCACGCACGCCGCGGATTTCCGCCACGTCGCCCACGGGCGTGGAAGTGCCATGGGTGTTGAGGTAGTCGATCGGGGTGTCGACCGTCGCCAGCGCCTGCTGCATGCAGCGGATGGCGCCTTCACCGCTCGGGGCCACCATGTCGTAGCCGTCGGAGGTAGCGCCGTAGCCCACCACTTCGGCGTAGATCTTCGCGCCACGGGCGAGGGCGTGTTCCAGCTCCTCGACCACCACCATGCCACCACCGCCGGCGATGACGAAGCCGTCACGTTTGGCGTCGTACGCGCGGGAGGCTTTTTCCGGCGTTTCGTTGTACTGCGAGGACAGCGCGCCCATGGCATCGAAGAGGAACGACTGGGTCCAGTGCTCTTCTTCACCGCCACCGGCGAATACCACATCCTGCTTGCCGAGCTGGATCTGCTCCATGGCCGCGCCGATGCAGTGCGCGCTGGTGGCGCATGCCGAGGCGATGGAGTAGTTCAGGCCCTTGATCTTGAAAGGCGTGGCCAGGCAGGCGGAAACCGTGCTGCTCATGGTACGGGTGACCCGATATGGGCCCACGCGCTTCACGCCCTTCTCGCGAAGGATGTCCAGCGCTTCCATCTGGTTGAGCGTGGAAGCACCGCCGGAGCCGGCGATCAGGCCGGTGCGCGGGTTGGACACTTGCTCTTCGCTCAGGCCGGAATCCGCGATGGCCTGCTGCATCGCCAGGTAGGCGTAAGCGGCGGCGTGGCCAACGAAGCGGTAAACCTTGCGGTCGATCAACTCTTCGAGGTTGAGGTCTACCGAGCCGGACACCTGGCTGCGCAGCCCCATTTCGGCATATTCCGGATTGAAGCGGATGCCGGGGCGGTTTGCGCGCAAGTTGGCGGAAACGGTGTCTTTGTCATTGCCCAGGCATGAAACGATGCCTAGACCCGTGATAACGACGCGGCGCATGCAAATAACCCTTAGAAGTTTTCGGTGGACGTAAACACGCCGACACGCAGGGCGTCGGCGGTGTAGATCTCGCGGCCGTCAACGCTGACCGTGCCATCGGCGATGGCCATGTTCAGCTTGCCCTTGAGCACGCGCTTGATATGAATGTTGTAGGTCACTTTCCTGGCTTCAGGCAATACCTGACCAAAGAATTTGACTTCGCCCGACCCCAGGGCCCGGCCGCGGCCCGGCAGGCCTTGCCAACCCAGGAAGAACCCGACCAGCTGCCACATGGCGTCCAGGCCCAGGCAGCCCGGCATTACAGGGTCGCCCTCGAAGTGGCAGGCAAAGAACCACAGGTCGGGGTTGATATCCAGTTCGGCGACCAACTCACCCTTGCCGTACTTGCCGCCTTCCTCGCTGATGTGGGTGATGCGATCCACCATCAGCATGTTAGGGGCGGGCAATTGCGCGTTACCTGGGCCGAACAGCTCGCCGCGACTGCAGCGCAGCAGGTCTTCCCGAGTAAAGGCGTGTTGTTTGGTCATGCGAGCTCCTCAATGGTCCCTGCCGGGCAGGGGGCAAATCATCCCGGCCGGCAAAAAAGGGGCGTGTTTCCCCAGGCCGGCAGCCTAGTCATAGACTAATGCGTTGTGGTTAAAGTCACAGGACAGCCAACTGATCCCTGCCATCCTGTTCGAATACGTGGCCCGCTGGCGCTTCATGTTCCAGGGTGTGCAATGCAAGGCGGCGCACTGTAACACCGTTGCAGGCTGCTTTGCAGGGCCGAGACTGCCCCACTCAGGCCAGCCAGCGCTGCAGCAGCTGCTGCAGGTCGGTACGCTTGAACGGCTTGGCCAGATAATCGTTCATACCTGCCTCGAGGCATGCCTCGCGGTCGCCCAGCAAGGCATTGGCGGTGAGTGCAATGATGGGCAGCCCGTTGCGCTCTGGCAAGCGCCGAATGCGCCGGGTGCTTTCATAACCATCCACCACGGGCAGCCGGCAGTCCATCAGTACCGCGTCGAAGGCCTGCTGACGCACACTGTCCACCGCCTGTTCGCCGTCGCCCACCACGCTCACTTCATAGCCCAGGCTACGCAACATGGCTTCGATGACCGTCTGGTTGACCGGGTTGTCCTCCACCAGCAACACGTGGTGATTCTGACCTTCGGCGGGCACATTGGTTCGTGTCGTGGGGAGGCTGGCCTGCCTGGCGGGCGCGGGTTTGTGGCTCAATGCCAAAGGCATTTCGAGGGTAAAGACCGAACCGCTGCCTTCGTTGCTCTGCGCCCGAAGCGTGCCACCCATGCGTTCGGCCAGGCTGCGGGCGATGGGAAGCCCCAGCCCGGTGCCGCCGTAGCGCCGTGAAATCGAGCTGTCAGCCTGCTGGAAGGCCACGAACATGCGCTCCAGGGCTTGGGGGTCTATGCCGATGCCGGTATCGGCCACTTTGCAGCTGAGCCAGATCAACCGCTCATCGAGCACCTGGCAGCGGGGCTCGACGGTCACGCCGCCCTGCTCGGTGAATTTGAGCGCATTGCCGATGAGGTTGACGAGGATCTGACGAATGCGGGTGGGGTCGCCCAGCACCTCCCACTCATCGAAGCCAGGGGCAGCGCCCAGGGTCAGGGTGAGCCCACTGTGCTGGGCGCTGTGCTGGAAGGAATGCACACACTCGCTGAAGAGGTCGCCCAGGTTGAAGGGAATGTGCTCAAGCTCAAGCCCCGTGCGCTCGATGCGAGAGAAATCGAGAATGTCGTTGATGACCTTGAGCAGGTGCTCGGTGGACTGGGTGGCGAGTACCGCGTATTCGTGCTGTTCATCGTTGAGCGGGGTGGTTTCGAGCAATTGCAGCATGCCGAGCACCCCGTTCATGGGGGTGCGCAGTTCATGGCTCATCATGGCCAGGAATTCGGTTTTGGCGTTGTTGGCCCGCTCCGCCTCTTCCCGGGTCTGGATCAGCTGCTGCATCGCCTCGCGTTGCTCACGGCTGGCCTGCTCCAGCCCCTGGGCGAGGTCGTTGATATGCTGCGCCAGGGCGCCAAGCTCACTGTTGACTTCCACCGGCAGGGTGGCCTTGAAATCGCCTTGGCGGATCGCTTTCACCGCCGCGCCCATGTTGCGAATCGGCTGAGACAGCCCGCGGGACAGGCGTCGCGCCATCAGGAAGGTGGCCGCCAGGGTGAACAGGGCGAGCACGCCGGCCTTGATCAGGATTTCCTGCTGGCGCTCGTTGAACGCATCGTCGGACATCCCCACCACGACCTTGCCCAGGTAGTCGTCCGCGTGTTCGCCGCCACCTGCGCTGCGCTTGAATTCCCCGCTGCTTGCGTAACGCTGCAACCGGATAGGGGCCTGGAATACCTGCACCGGGGTCACCGAAGCGTTGCCGTTGGCGGGCTGCTCCAGGTACACCACGATATCGTCGTCGCGGTCCTGTACCTCAAGGAATCGCACATGAGGAATGCTCAGGGTGGCGCGCAGCAGGCCGTCCAGCACTTCGGTATTGTCCGCCAGCACGCCGTACTCGGCCGCCGGCGCCAGCTGGCTGGCAATCAGCTGGCCGGTGTGGGTCATCTCCTGGCGAAGGTCCTGGATACGCACATAGGTAAAGAAGCAGATCAGCAGCAGCGTCAGCAACAGGGCCGGGCCCAGGCTGATGATCTGTGTTCGGGCGTGAATATCCCCGCTCCATCTAATGTTCACGGGCGGGCTACTCTGTTGCGAAGGGCTGGCATGCTGATCGCTATTTAATGGCATCGGCGGATGCGGGCATCTTACCCGGGATCCGGAACATTTCCAGAGGCGCCGGCGTCCTTCCAGGTATCCGGCGATAGTCGGCGCGGCCAGGCTGGCGGCGCCGGGGCTGGCTCTGCAAGTATCGCTCCGTATAATGACGAACCGCCTATCCAGGCCCCAATGGAAGTTTTTATGTCTGAACAGCAACCGATCGCCGTGCTCGGCGGGGGCAGCTTCGGCACCGCGGTGGCCAACCTCCTGGGCGAGAACGGCCACCGGGTACGGCAATGGATGCGCGACCCCGAGCAAGCCGAGGCGATGCGCACTCAGCGGGAAAACCCCCGGTACCTTAAAGGGATCAAACTGCACCCCAGCGTACAGCCCACCACTGACCTGGCTCAGGTGCTGGCGGGCAGCGAGCTGTTGTTCGTGGCGTTGCCTTCCAGCGCCCTGCGCGCGGTGCTGGCGCCTCGCGCCCAGGTGCTTGCTGGAAAAATGCTCGTGAGCCTTACCAAGGGAATCGAGGCCAATACCTTCAAGCTGATGAGCGAAATCCTCGAGGAAATCGCACCGGCGGCGCGCCTGGGGGTGATTTCGGGCCCCAACCTGGCGCGCGAAATCGCCGAGCACGAGCTCACAGCCACGGTAGTTGCCAGTTCGGATGAAGCCCTATGTCGCGCCGTGCAGGCCGCGCTTCATGGCCGCCGCTTCCGGGTATACGCCAGCAATGACCGCTTCGGGGTGGAGCTGGGCGGCGCGCTGAAAAACGTGTACGCAATCATCGCCGGGCTTGCCGCGGCGCTGAACATGGGCGAGAACACCCGCAGCATGCTGATTACCCGCGCGTTGGCGGAGATGACCCGGTTTGCCGTCAGCCAAGGCGCCAATCCCATGACCTTCCTGGGCCTGGCGGGCGTGGGTGACCTTATCGTGACGTGCTCCTCACCCAAGAGCCGTAATTACCAGGTAGGCCACGCTTTGGGCGAAGGGCTTAGCCTGAAGGCCGCGGTTACCCGCCTGGGTGAGGTCGCCGAAGGGGTGAACACCCTTAAAGTGCTCAAGGCCCGGGCTGATGAGCTGCAGATCTACATGCCGTTGGTCGCCGGCTTGCATGCGATCCTGTTCGAGGGGCGCACCCTTGAGCAGGTGATTGGGGCGCTGATGACCGGCGATCCCAAGACCGACGTGGATTTCATCCCCGACAGCGGCTTCGCCTGAGGAACTACCATGACTACGCCCCCCCGTTTTCAGCCAGAGCAGGAATCGATCGCCTTGCGCATCGTATGGATGCTGTTGTTCCTGCTGGTGTGGCAGGTTGCCCAGCTGGTGCTCGGCGCCGTTGTGCTGCTGCAGTTGCTTTATCGCTTGATCTACAGCGCGCCCAACGCGGGCCTCATGACCTTCGGCGACAGCCTGAGCCGCTACTTGGCGCAGATTGGCCGCTTCGGCTGTTTCCACAGTGAGCACAAGCCTTGGCCGTTCGCCGACTGGCCAGCCGCCCGGCCGGCCGAGGGGGAGGTGGCCCATACCGTACCGCCGGCGCCCACCGAGGTGCGTGACCGAGGGCCCCACCTGTGAGCGAAGCGGGCATGAAGACCGTATGGATCCTGCGCCACGGTGAAGCCGCCAACACGGCACCGGATCCGGCCCGGGCCTTGACCCGCACGGGCCGCGAGGAGGTACTGCGCAGCGCGGCGCACCTGATGGCCGAGCCCTTGCAGAAGATCCTGGCCAGCCCTTACACCCGGGCGCAGGAAACCGCCCGGCTGGTGCAAACGGCGTTGGGCGGCAGCGTGGCGCTACAAACCGTGGACTGGCTCACCCCCGAGAGCGATCCCGACGAGGTGGTGGCCCATCTCGACCGCCTCGGGCTGGATCAGGTGCTTCTGGTAAGTCACCAGCCGCTGGTAGGCATGCTGCTGGGCTTGCTGGACCGCGGCGAGCGCGCCACGCCCCACGCGATGGGCACCGCCAGCCTGGCGCGCCTGGAAGGCCCGGCGCCGCTGGCCGGCCTGATGACCCTGCGCAGCTTGCGCCATAGTCACTGACAAGGAGCCTCGTGCAATGAGCTTGTGGCATGCCTCCCCTGATCTCGATGCCCTGAACGCCCACCAGAAAAACACCATTGGCGAGCTGCTCGATATCCGATTCGAAGCCATCGGCGATGATTTCGTGACCGCCAGCATGGCCGTGGATGCGCGCACTCATCAGCCGTTCGGCCTGCTGCACGGCGGCGCCTCGGTGGTGCTGGCCGAAAGCGTGGGGTCCACGGCCAGCATGCTGTGCGTGGACACCCGCCGCTTTTACTGCGTGGGCCTGGAGGTGAACGCCAATCACCTGCGCGGTGTACGCAGCGGCCGCGTCACCGCCACGGCGCGGCCGGTGCATATCGGCCGCACCACGCATGTATGGGACATTCGCCTGGTGGATGATCAGGGCAAAGCCAGTTGCATCTCGCGGCTGACGGTGGCGGTGGTGCCGCTTGGTCAGGTCCCGCCCCAGCCCCAAGGGTGACCTGTACGCCCTTGCCGATGGCCGATTCGGGCGTTGTGAGCCGGGGCGAGGGCTGGCGACAATCCGGTCATCCGCTTATCGAGCCGACCCCCATGCCGGAAACAGTCTTCTTCGCCCACGCCAACGGGTTCCCCTCGGGCACCTATGCCAAGCTCTTCGCCGCGCTGGGGCCCGAGTTCAACGTCAAGCACCTTGACCAGCACGGCCATGATCCCCGGTTTCCGGTCGAGGACAACTGGGGGGCGCTGGTGGATGAGCTGTTGCATCATCTGGAAGGTGAAGCCGAGCCGGTGTGGGGGGTGGGCCATTCGCTGGGTGGTGTGTTGCACTTACACGCCGCCTTACGCCAGCCCGAGCGCTATCGGGGGGTGATCATGCTCGACTCACCGTTGCTCGGCAGCGCCGACCAGTGGCTTATCCGCGCGGCCAAGCGTTTCGGCCTGATCGACCGGATTACCCCGGCCGGCCGCACCCTGGGGCGCCGCGAGCGGTTCAGCGACCCCCAAAGCGCGCTGGCTTACTTTCGCAGCAAGGCGCTGTTTCGCGGGTTCGATCCGGACTGTTTGCAGGCTTATATCGAGCACGGACTCAAGCCGGACGGGCAAGGGCTGCGCCTGGCGTTCGACCCGGACACCGAAATCCGCATCTATCGCAGCGTGCCCCATGTAAGCCCGGCGCGCCCCAGCCGCCTTGAGCTTCCGCTGGCGGTGATCGGTGGCGAAGCGAGCCGGGTGGTGTTGCGCCATCATGCCCGCAATGCCCGGCGGTTGCCCCGTGGCGAATTCCATCTGGTACCCGGCGGGCATATGTTTCCGCTGGAGCGGCCAGTGGAAACCGCTCAACTGATCCGCGCTGTCGTGCGCCGGTGGAAAGGTGAAACCCCATGAGCGTTGGATTCGAAGAATGGCGCACGCACCTGCCGCACATCGAACTGGCGGGGTGGCTGCATGGCCCCCAAGACGGCGAGCCGGTGATTGCCCTGCATGGCTGGCTGGACAACGCCAACACCTTCGCGCGGTTGGCGCCGCGCCTGGCGGGCATGCGCGTGCTGGCGCTGGACCTGGCGGGGCACGGGATGTCCGGGCACCACCCGGCCGGTGGCCTGTATCCCCACTGGGAGTACGCCCGCGATGTGCTGCAGGTGGCCGAACAGCTGGGCTGGAAGCGCTTCTCCCTGGTGGGCCACTCCATGGGCGCCATCGTGGCGGCGCAGTTGGCCGCGGCGATGCCCGAATACGTCCAGCGGCTGGTGCTGATCGAGGGCGTGGTACCGCCCGAAAGCGCCCCGGCTCACCCCGCGCAGCGATTGGGCAAAGCCCTGCGCGAGCAGCTCGCGCATCATGCGCGGCGCAAGCCGTTGTATGCCAGCGTCGATCAAGCCGTACGGGCGCGCAGCCTCAGCGGGCTGCCGGTTACCGAAAGCGCCGCCCGGCTGCTGGTGGAGCGTGGGTTGCAGCCGCTGGACGGCGGTTTTACCTGGCGAAGCGATAATCGCCTCACGCTCACCACCCCAGTGCGCCTGGAGCGGGAGCAGGCGCTGGAGATTGTGCTACGGATCGAGTGCCCGACGCTGCTGGTGTTGGCCGAAGGGGGCCTGCTGGCCGGGATGGGCGGTTTGCTGGAACGGTTGCCGTTCGAGCGGGTCCGTTTGCCAGGGGGGCATCATTTACACCTTGATGACGACGAAGGTGCTGGCCTTGTAGCAGCCTGTATCAATCGTTTCTTTGCCCCGCCTTGACTTGATGGCATGGACTGCCGACCCTTGCCCGGTTAACAGGGAGTCCCCGATGCCGTTTCCTTCTACTCGTCACGTCCCCGCTCGCTCGCACAGCTGGCTTCGCCTGCTGTGGGCGCCCTGCCTGCTGATTTGCGCAGCCGCCGCCCAAGCCGAGACCCCGCCCAATACTATCGCCGGCCTGCAGCCTGAAGATGGTCAGATCCTGGACCAACGTGGCCCCGAGGCCGCCGAGCGGCTGTACCCGCTTGGGCCGCTTCGTCGGATCGGCGGCGCGTTGCGCATGGACGGCCGCCTGCAGGCCCACGGCGAATTGACCTCCACCACCTGGGAGCTGCCACCGGAGCGCAACGCCGCCGAGGTGTTCAAGGCGGCCCGGCTTGCCCTGCAAGGCGATCACACCCGGCCTCTGTTCTGGTGCGAGGGGCGGGAATGCGGTGAGAGCAACCTGTGGTCCAATGACATCCTGAGCAATACCCGGCTGCTGGGCAGTGACGATCAGCAGGCGTTCCTGCTGGTTCGCCAAGCGGGGCAGGGCAACGAAACCCTCGTGGCGGTCTACTGTGTACTGCGAGGCAACCGCCGCGTTGCGCTACATGTCGAAACCTTCGTGCCAAACGCCCCGCTGGGCACAGTGCTGCCTACGCCAGGCACCGTGTTGCGCGAATTGCGGGAAACGGGCGCGGTGTCTCTCCCCGACCTGGCAACGCCGCCCGAGGCGGACTGGGTAGCGATGCTGGCCCGGGTGCTTAGCCTGGACAGCGCGCTGCGCCTGCGCCTGAGCGGGATATCGGCCAGCCAGTGGGCTACCGCCCTGGCCAGCGCGGGGGTGCGCGCGAACCGTCTCAGCGTGGGCGATGCCACCGGGGAGGGTTTGAAAATGGAGATCGTTCGATGATCAGCACCGATCGGCTATTGACGCAGATCGCCCTGTTGCTCCTGTTGGTGGCGTGTATCTGGGTAATGCTGCCATTCGTTTCGGCGCTGCTGTGGGGCGCGATCCTGGCATACGCCAGCTGGCCCTTGATGCGCCGCCTCACCGCTGCCTTGGGCGGCCGGCCCACCTTGGCGGCGGCGATGCTTACAGGCGTGTGGGTGTTGCTTGTGCTGCTGCCGTTGGTTTGGCTGGGCTTCAACCTGGCGGACCACGTGCGCGATGCCACCGCCGTGGTTCGCGACGTGCAAATGGAAGGGCTGCCACCCGCGCCGGATTGGGTGGCCAACCTGCCGTTGGTTGGCGAGCGGCTGGCGCGGCTCTGGGCGACCATGGACGCGCAAGGCGCGGCATTCTTCCAAGGGCTTCGGCCGCACCTGGGGCAGGTGGGCAATTGGTTGCTCGGCCGCAGCGCGCGGTTGGGCAGCGGGCTGATCGAGGTCACCCTGGCGCTGGTGTTCACGTTTTTCTTCTACCGCGACGGCCCGCGGATCTCAGCGTTCGTGTTGCGCATGCTGGAGCGGTTGATGGGCGAGCGGGGCAAATACTATCTGGATCTGGTCGCCGACACGGTGCAGCGCGTCGTGAATGGCGTGATCGGCACCGCCGCCGCGCAAGCGGTGCTGGCGCTGATCGGGTTCATGATCGCTGGCGTACCGGGCGCGGTAGTGCTCGCGATTTGTACCTTCCTGCTCAGCTTGATTCCCATGGGGCCACCGTTGGCGTGGATACCCGCCGTAGGCTGGCTGGTGTGGCAGGAGCACTACGGGATGGCGGTATTCCTTGGCTTGTGGGGCACCTTCGTCATCAGCGGCGTGGATAACGTGCTCAAGCCCTACCTGATCAGCCGTGGCGGTGACCTGCCACTGGTGATCGTATTGCTGGGGGTTTTCGGGGGCTTGCTGGCGTTCGGCTTCATCGGCCTGTTCCTGGGGCCGACCTTGCTGGCAGTGGGCTACCGGCTGGTAACCGACTGGGCGCGGGAGCCGAAAGGCGTCTGAACACCCGCAGTCGCGATCAAGCCCGGCGGCTATAAAGCCAACGGCGGCCGCCGTGGCCCGATATCAATCGCGCGGCAGCCGCACCACCGCCGTCAGGCCGCCTCCAGGGGTTTCGTCCAGGGCCAGGCTGCCGCCAAGCCGTTGCGCGGCCTCCCGCGCAATGGTCATCCCCAGGCCAACCCCACCGGAATTGCGGTTGCGCGAGCCTTCCAGCCGGAAAAACGGCTCGAATACCGCTTCGCGCTTCTCGGCGCTGATGCCAGGGCCATGGTCGATCACCCGAATCACCACGTAACCGGGGCTGTCGGTCAGCTCGATCAAGGTGGGCCCGGCGTAGCGCAGGGCGTTGTCCAGCAGGTTGCTCAGGCAGGAGCGCAAGGCCATCGGCTGGGTGCGCAGCGGGGCGCAACTGCCTTTGGATTCGGCGGGCAGGCCATTGTCCTGAGCGTTTTCACACAGCGACTCCACCAGCGCCTGCACGTCGTACCATTGCAGGGCCTCGCTGGTACGCCGCTCGTGCAGGTAAGTGAGCGTGGCGTCGAGCATCCCGATCATGTCATCGAGGTCCTGGCGCATCTGCGTTTGCAGTTTTTCGTCTTCGATCTGTTCCAGCCGCAGCTTGAGCCGCGACAACGGTGTGCGAAGGTCATGGGAGACGGCGCCCAGCATCCGGGCGCGTTGCTGTACCTGCTCGCGGACGCGCTGCTGCATCCGGTTGAAGGTGTGCGCCGCCTTGCGGGCTTCGATGGGGCCGGTTTCTTCCATCGGCGGGCTGTCGAGGTTCTCACTCAGCCTTTCGGCGGCCTCGCTGAAGCGGCGGATGGGCCGCGACAGCCAGCGCGCGCCCCACCATGCGGCGATCACCAGCATGATGATCTGGAACGTCAGCGGCACCACCGGGCCTTCGAAGAAGCGCCGCTCGTGTGGCGGCTCGAAACCACCGGGCCCGCCCGGGGCGGGGCCGGCAAACCCGTCCGGCCGGGGCGGCTGGCCAGCCATCGGCGGCACGGGCCCCGGTTGCTGCCGCATCATCGCCCCGGGTGGGCGAGGCTCTGGGGGTGGCCCGGGAAAGCCATAGTAGTGAAACCACATCAGCGCCAGAAGATGCGCCAGGATGATGGCAATCACCGAGACGCCGAACAGCCTCGCGAACAGCGTATCGGCCTTGCTCATCAGCCAATTTCCCGTGCGTCGAACAAGTAGCCCTCGCCACGAACGGTCTTGATCAATTGCGGCGCCTTGGGATCGTCGCCCAGCTTTTGCCGCAGGCGCGACACCAGCAAGTCGATGCTGCGATCGAAGGCTTCGATCGAGCGGCCACGGGCGGCGTCCAGTAACTGTTCACGGCTCAGCACCCGCCGCGGCCGCTCCAGAAATACCCACAACAGGCGGAATTCGGCGTTGGAAAGGGGCACCACCAGGCCTTCGGCCGAGGTGAGCTGGCGCAATACGCTGTTGAGGCGCCAGTTGTCGAAGCGCACATTGCCACGCTGTTCGGTGCGGTCGTCGCGTACCCGGCGCAGCACCGTCTGAATCCGCGCCACCAGCTCGCGTGGTTCGAAAGGCTTGGCCATGTAATCGTCAGCGCCCAGCTCCAGCCCGATGATGCGGTCGGTAGGCTCGCAGCGCGCGGTAAGCATCAGGATTGGAATATCCGACTCCGCCCGCAGGTGCCGGCACAGGGACAAGCCGTCTTCGCCGGGCAGCATCAGGTCCAGCACCACCACATCGAAGGCTTCGTTTTTCATCACCTGGCGCATGGCTTCGCCGTCGCTCACCCCGTACCCCAGGATGCCGAAGCGCGCCAGGTAGTCGATCAGCAGTTCGCGAATCGGCACATCGTCGTCAACGATCAGGGCGCGGGTGTTCCAGCGCTTTTCGTCGTCAATGGCGCAAGGCTTGTCTCGGTCGGGTGCAGGGCTCAGGGGTGTATTCATGCTGGGTTGTCTCAGGCCAGGTAGGCGGCGATAGCTGGAAGGGCCGCGCGTGGCATTCGCCCAGGCCGGCGAATGGGGAGCGAAGCGGCGCTGATGCGGAGCTCATGCGGGATCCCGGCAGCGTAAGCCCATAGCGTGTCGCCTCGGTTTCCTCAATGTATCGGCGCGGATACAAAACGCGCGAGGGCCCTTTGCCGATAAGCGACGGCTGGAAATTTTACGCCGATTTTACGCGCTGGCCCCGCGCCTGGCCTCGTTCCTTTACGCCTCGCGGCCCAACAATGATCACCTCGATCAAGGGCTGTTGAAGGAACTATCGGATGAGCGGGACAACAGGGTACGCGGGCTGCGAGTGGGCGGCGTCAGCCAGCCGGGGTGGCCATTATGCACAGTTATGACTATTGGCTCATCTTCGGGGTGGCCGTATTGGTGTTGGCCCCAGCGCCGTGGCTGGGGCGTTTCTACTATCGAATCATGGAAGGCGAACCCACCGCGATCGGCCGGCTGCTTGGCCCGCTCGAACGCGGCTGTTACCGGGTGGCGGCTATCGACCCGGCCCGGCAGCAGGGATGGCGGGCCTACCTGGGCGCGGTGATCGCCTTCAACCTGGCCGGCCTGGCGCTGCTGTTCGCCTTGTTGATGCTTCAAGGAGTGCTGCCGCTCAACCCCCAGAAACTGCCGGGGCTGGAGTGGACCCTGGCCTTCAACACGGCGGTAAGCTTCGTCACCAACACCAATTGGCAAGCCTACAGCGGTGAGGCCTCGCTCAGTTACCTCAGCCAGATGGCGGGGCTGACGGTGCAGAATTTCGTGAGCGCGGCCACCGGCCTGGCGGTGCTGGCGGCGCTATGCCGAGGCATCGCCCGGCGGAACGCGGCCACGGTAGGCAACTTCTGGGTGGACCTCACCCGCGCCACCCTCTACGGCTTGCTGCATTTGTGCCTGGCGTTCGCCGTGGTGCTGGTGGCGCAAGGGGTGCCACAGACCTTCGCCAATTATGTGCCGGCGCTCACGCTGCAAGGCGCTGACCAGCTGATCCCCTTGGGGCCGGTTGCCAGCCAGATCGCGATCAAGCAATTGGGCACCAATGGTGGCGGCTTCTTCGGCGTGAACTCTGCGCACCCGTTCGAAAACCCCACGGCCTTGAGCAACCTGTTCGAGCTGGCGGCCATCCTGAGTATTCCGGCCGCGCTGGTGTTTATGTTTGGCCACTACGTGAAGGACCTGCGCCAGAGCCGGGCGATCCTGGCGAGCATGCTGATTCTACTGGCGCTCGGCGCCGGTGTGGCGCTGTGGGCCGAACACCAGCCCAACCCGCAACTGCTCTCGCAGCTCGCCGCCACGGAGCCCTCGCTGGAAGGCAAGGAGAGCCGCTTCGGCACTACCGGGACCGCGCTCTGGGCCGTGATCACCACCGCGGCGTCCAATGGCTCGGTCAATGGCATGCATGACAGCCTCAACCCCCTGAGCGGGATGGTGGCGATGGTGAACATGATGCTGGGCGAGGTCATCTTCGGCGGCGTGGGCGCGGGCCTCTACGGGATGCTGCTGTTCGTGCTGACCGCGGTGTTTCTTGCCGGGCTGATGATCGGGCGCACGCCTGAATACCTGGGCAAGAAGCTCCAGGCCCGGGAGGTGCGCCTGTTGGTGGCGAGCCTGCTGGTGATGCCGCTGGCGACGTTGGTACCCGCGGCCGTCGCCGCGTTGCTCCCAGGCACGCCCGCTGGCCTGGCGAACCCGGGGCCCCACGGGTTCAGCGAGCTGCTGTACGGCTACGTGTCCGCCGCTGCAAACAACGGCTCGGCCTTTGGCGGCTTCAGCGCCAATACCGGGGTGCATAACCTGCTGCTGGCGGCGGCGATGCTGGTGGGGCGCTTTGGCTACATCGTGCCGGTGATTGCCCTGGCGGGCTGCCTGGCGGCGAAGAAGCCCGCGCCGGTTGGCATGGATAGCTTCCCTACCCATGGCCCGCTGTTCGTCACCTTGCTCACCCTCACCATTTTGCTGGTGGGCGGGCTGACCTTCCTGCCCGCGCTCGCGTTGGGCCCGATTGCCGATCAACTGATCCATGCCTTCTGAGAACCTGCCATGAACATGCCGCTTGAATCCGCCGCGGTGGCTGCAGCGCAGCCGGTCGCGAACACACATATGAAAGGGTTATGGCTGCCCGCGCTGGGCCAGGCCTTCCTCAAGCTGGACCCGCGCCAACTGCGCCGCGCCCCGGTGATGCTGGTGGTGGCCGTTACCGCCGTCGCTACCACCGTGCTTTGCCTGCTGCCCAACGCCGCGGTCAGTACCAGCATGGGCGCACAGCTGGCGCTGTGGCTGTGGTTCACCGTGCTGTTCGCCAACTTTGCCGAAGCCCTTGCCGAAGGCCGCGGCCGTGCCCGCGCCGACAGCCTGAGAAGCGGCAGCCAGGGCTTGCTGGCGCGCCGCCAGGATGCGGCCGGCGCGTTCCAGGCCGTGCCAGCCGGCGCATTGCGCGTGGGCGACATCGTGAGGGTGGACGCAGGGGAGATGATCCCCGCGGACGGTGAAGTGATCGACGGCATCGCTGCCGTGGACGAAGCGGCGATTACCGGGGAATCGGCGCCGGTGATCCGTGAATCCGGCGGCGACCGCTCGGCGGTGACCGGCAATACCCGGCTGGTGTCGGACTGGCTGCTGGTGCGGGTGTCCAGCAACCCGGGGGAATCCACCGTGGACCGCATGATCGCGCTGGTAGAGGGCGCGCGCCGGCAGAAAACCCCGAACGAAATCGCCCTGGACAGCTTGCTCATCGGCCTGACATTGATCTTCGTAATGGTGGTTGCCAGCCTGCAGCCGTTCGCCCTGTTCGCTGGCGGCGACCTGCCCGCGGTGTACCTGCTCGCGCTGTTGGTCACGCTGATCCCCACCACCATCGGCGGGCTGCTGTCGGCCATCGGCATTGCCGGGATGGACCGCCTGGTGCGCCTGAATGTAATTGCCAAATCCGGGCGGGCGGTGGAAGCCGCCGGGGATGTACAGGTGTTGTTGCTGGACAAGACCGGCACCATCACCTTCGGCAACCGTCGCTGCACTGGCCTGCTGCCCGCGCCCGGGGTGAGCCGTGACGCGCTGGCAGCTGGCGCTGCATTTGCGTCGCTCGCCGATACCACGGCCGAGGGCAAGTCCATTCTGCAATTCGTGGGCGGTCAGGCTCCGGCCGCCGAAGGGGGCAAGAGCGTGCCGTTCAGCGCCGAAACCCGCCTCTCGGGAATGGACCTGGACGGCGTCCGCTACCGCAAGGGCGCGGTGGATGCCGTGCTGGCCTTCGTAGGCCTCGCCCGCGCCGACTTGCCAGCCCCGGTGGCGCGGGAAGTCGAGCGCATCGCCCAGCGCGGCGGAACGCCGTTGCTGGCGAGCCGGGACAACACCCTGCTGGGCGTGATCGAGCTCACCGACGTGGTGAAGCCCGGCATCCGCGAGCGCTTCGCCTCCCTGCGGGCACTGGGGATTCGCACGGTAATGGTCACTGGGGACAACCCGCTCACCGCCGCCGCGATTGCCGCCGAGGCCGGAGTGGATGATGTGATCGCCGAAGCCACACCGCTGAAGAAGCTTGAACGCATCCGCGCCGAGCAGGACCAGGGACGGCTGGTCGCCATGTGCGGTGATGGCGCCAACGACGCCCCGGCCCTGGCTCAGGCCGACGTGGGCGTGGCCATGAACGAGGGCACCCAGGCGGCGCGGGAAGCCGCCAACATGGTGGACCTGGACAGCGACCCCACCAAGCTGCTGGACGTGGTGCGGGTGGGCAAGGAGTTGCTCGTCACCCGTGGCGCCCTCACCACCTTCTCGGTGGCCAACGACGTGGCCAAGTATTTTGCCATCCTGCCCGCCCTGTTCGCTGGCATTTACCCGCAACTGAACGTGCTCAACGTGATGCGCTTGGCCAGCCCGCAAAGCGCCATCCTCTCCGCCATCGTATTCAACGCCCTGATCATCATCCTGCTGGTGCCGCTCGCGCTGCGCGGCGTGAAAGTGCAGGCCCGCAGCGCCGCGCACCTGCTGCGCCGCAACCTGCTCATCTACGGCCTGGGCGGGCTGGTGGTGCCGTTCGTTGGTATCAAGCTGATCGACCTGTGCCTTGTCGGGCTGGGCCTGGTGTAACCCCTTTTCGTCGAGGATTTGCCATGTTGTCGTTTGTTCGGCCCACAGTGGGCCTGTTATTGATCATGACCCTGCTAACCGGCGTGGCCTATCCGCTAATGGTTACCGCGGTAGCCCGGCTCGCGTTCGCGTCTCAGGCGCATGGCAGCCTGGTGCGCGACAGCCAGGGCCAAGTGCGTGGCTCCGCGCTGCTGGGGCAGAAGTTCGAAGGCGCGGGCTGGTTCCAGCCTCGGCCATCGGCGGGGGATTTCGCCACCGTTGCCAGTTCAGCCAGCAACCTGGCGGCCACCAACCCGGCCTTGGCTACCCGTGTCGCCGATGCCGCCAAGGCCCTGCATGACCCCTCGGCCGGCCCGGTGCCGCTGGCGTTGCTGACAACGTCGGCCAGCGGCCTGGACCCGGATCTGCCACCCGCGGCGGCGCTGTATCAAGTGCCTGCGGTGGCGCGGGCCCGGGGCCTGGCCGAAGGCGACGTGGAAGGCCTGGTGCTCAACCAGGTGCGCGAACCCTTGTTCGGGCCGCCCGTGGTGAACGTGTTGGCCTTGAACCTGGCGCTGGATGGGTTAACGTCGCCTTCCCGACAGCCGTGAGCGCCGCCCGTGATGAAGTGCAGCCATGAACGTTAGCGATGCCGAACGCGCGGACGCCCTGTTGGCCGCGCTACCGGAGCCCGGCCGTGGCCGCTTGAAGGTATTTCTGGGCGCTGCGGCGGGGGTGGGCAAAACCTTCGCCATGCTGCAGGCGGCCCAGGCCCGGCAGCGTCAGGGTGTGAACGTGATTGCCGGCGTGGTGATTACCCATGGCCGCGCGCAAACCGAGGCACTGCTCACCGGCCTGCCTCGCCAGCCCCTGCGCAAGGTGCACTATCGCGATCGCTGGCTTGAAGCGCTGGACCTGGACGCGCTGCTCGAAGCGCGCCCGCAGCTGGCGCTGATCGACGAACTGGCCCACGACAACGCCCCCGGGAGCCGGCACGCCAAGCGCTGGCAGGACGTGCAAGAGCTGCTGGCCGCGGGGATCGACGTGTACACCACGGTAAACGTGCAGCACCTGGAAAGCCTGAACGATCGCGTGCGCGCCATCACCGGCGTGCGCGTGCGCGAAACTGTCCCGGACTGGATCGTGCTGACCGCCAGCGAGCTGGTGCTGATCGACCTGCCACCCCATGACTTGCTGGAGCGGCTGCGTGAGGGCAAGGTGTACGTGCCTGAACAGGCCCGGGCCGCCATCGAAGCGTTCTTCACCCCGCATCACCTGGCCGCATTGCGTGAGCTGGCGTTGCAGACTGCCGCCGCGCAGGTGGATGCCGGTCTCAGCCGCGAGGGGGCGGGGCAGTCGCAACGCATCGCCAGCCTGCGTGGCCGCTTGCTGGTAGGGATCGCCGCCGATAATCAGGCCGAGCGGCTGGTTCGCCATGCCAGCCTGGTTGCCCAGCGGCGCTATCTGCCTTGGAGCGTGGTGCATGTGGATGACGGCGCCGCCCGGGATGAAGCCTGCCGGCAACGCCTGGCCCTGGCGCAACAACTGGCCGAGCGGCTGGGTGGCGAGGTGGTGGTGCTGCGTGGCACGTCGCCGGCCCAGACGTTGTTGGAGCACGCCCGCGAGCGCCATGCCAGCGTGTTGCTGGTGGGCCAGGGCCAAGCGCCGCGCCGCTGGCGACGGAGCGTGGCCGTGCGTGTGTTGCAAGGCGCCCCCGGGCTGGAAGTCAGCGTGCTGGAGCGTGATCAGGCATTGCCAGCGAACAAGGCCCGCGCGCCGCTGAGCCCTCCGCCGCTGGGCGCCTACCTGCTGGCGATCATCGCCGCGGGCGTGGCCAGCCTGCTGGCCTATGGCGTTGCCGGTTGGCTGGCATTGCCCAACGTGTCGCTCATTTTCCTGACCGCCGTGCTGCTGGTGGCCGTGCGCAGCGCTACAGGCCCGGCGTTGGTGTGCGCGGTAGTGTCATTCGTGATGTACGACCTGTTGTTCATCACGCCGCGCTTTTCGTTGTCCATCCAGCGCGGGGAGGACGTGCTCACGTTGCTGTTCTTCCTGGTGATGGCAACCTTGACCGGGCAACTGGCCGGGCGCCAGCGCCGGCAGCTCCAGGCCTTGCGCGAGGCTCAAGCGGAAACCGCCGAGCTGTTGGATTTTTCCCGAGGCCTGGCGGCCGCCAGCGATCACCAGGCGGTGGCAGTGGCGGCAACATCGCACCTTGCTCGCTGGCCTGAGGTGCGCGCCTGCCTGCTGGAACGCGGCGCCGACACCGCCTTGCAGGCCAGCGGCGGCCAGCCTGTGACCCTCAGCGCCACGGAGCGGGCCGCGGCCGAGTGGGCGTGGCAGCATGGCCAGGCGGCGGGCGAGGGCAGCGGCACCCTGCCAGGCAGCCGGTGGTGGTGGTGGCCGCTGGTAGCCGATGGGCGAACGCTGGGCGTGATGGGGCTGGCCGCGGGCGAAGCGGGCGCCATCAGCCGGCATCGCCGCCAGTTGACCATGGCTTTGGCTCAGCCGTTGGCCCAGGCCCTGGCCCGCGCGCGGCTGGCCCAAGAGCTGGAAGCAGCGCGCCTGCACGGGGAAACCGAGCAGCTGCGCAGCGCCTTGCTGGCCTCGGTGTCCCATGACCTGCGCACGCCCCTCACGGTCATGCGCGGCAGCATCGAAAGCTTGCAGTCGCTGGGCGATGTGTTGTCACCCGCGGACCGCGCGGACCTGCTCGAAACCACCCGCTTGGAGTGCGAGCGCCTGGACCGTTATATCCAGAACCTGCTCGACATGACCCGCCTGGGCCATGGCGCCCTCACCCTGGCCCGGGATTGGGTCGGCGCCGACGAGCTGATCGGGGCGGCGGTGCAACGGCTGCGCTCGGTGCTGGCGCCGTTCACCGTGCACGTGCTAGCGCCGGCCACCCTGCCGTTGCTATGGGTACACCCGGCATTGATCGAGCAGGCCTTGATCAATGTGCTGGAAAACGCCGCGCGGTTTTCCCCGCCGGCCGGCCGGATCACCATCCAGGCTTATGAGGAAAACCAGCGGCTGTGCCTGGCGGTGAGCGATCAGGGGCCCGGCATCCCCGAGGCCGAACGCGCGCGGATCTTCGATATGTTCTACACCGCGGCGCGGGGGGACCGGGGCGGTCAGGGCACAGGCTTGGGATTGGCGATCTGCCAGGGAATGGTCGGCGCCCATGGCGGCCAGGTAACGGTGGGCGAGGGCGAGGGTGGTCAGGGTACCCGCATCGCCCTATGCTTGCCGCTTCACCCGCCACCTGGCCCGCACAGCGAACCCTGAACCATGCCCGACCTCGCTACTGTGCTGATCGTCGACGACGAGCCGCAGATCCGAAAATTCCTGCGTATCGCCCTGGGCGCTCAAGGCTACAAGGTGCTGGAGGCCGAGACCGGTCATCAGGGCCTGGAACAGGCCGCCCTGGGCCGGCCTGATCTGATCGTGCTGGACCTTGGCCTGCCGGACCTGGACGGGCAGGCAGTGCTGGTTCAGCTGAGGGAATGGACACAGGTGCCGGTGCTGGTGCTTTCCGTACGGGCAAGCGAGGCCCAGAAGGTGCAGGCCCTGGACGCCGGCGCCAATGACTATGTGAGCAAGCCGTTCGGCATTCAGGAATTTCTGGCCAGGGTACGGGCGCTGCTGCGCCAGGCCGCGCCGGGGCCCGCCGACGCCGCGCAGGTGAACCTGGGCGATCTGGGCGTGGACCTGGCCGGCCGGCGAGTGACCATGGCCGGCGCCCCCTTGAGCCTTACCCGAAAGGAATACGCCGTGCTGGCACAGCTGGCCCGGCACCCCGGGCGGGTGATCACCCAGCGCCAACTGCTGACCGACATCTGGGGCCCGTCCCACGCCGAAGACACCCACTACCTGCGAATCGTGATCGGCCACTTGCGCCAAAAGCTCGGGGACGACCCTGCCAAGCCGCGCTATATCCAGACCGAGGCCGGCGTAGGCTACCGGCTGCTTGAAGCCACGGCGATGGATCAGGCCTTCCCTTCGTAGCGGTCGAACGCGTCGCGGGCCATGCGCCGGCCGAGGGCGATCAGCTCCGGTGCCTTGTAGAACTCGAAGAAGCGGCACACGCGCTTGGGCACTTCGATCAGCACGTCGGGCGGATAGCCGGCGATCTTGTACTGAGACAGTGACGTTTGCATCACTTCGAAACTCTGGTTGATCAGGTCCAGCAGTGAGGCCGGCCCCACGGTATCCACCACCACCGCGCCAGTGGCGGAGGAGGGTACGGTTTCTTCCTCGCGGTTGGCGCTTCGCTGGCGCCGGCGGGCTTCGATCATCGGTTCCCCCAGGCTATCGGCCAGCCCCGCGGCAAGGTCCTCGGCCAGGCCACCGGTGAACCAGGGATCAGGGGACGCGCTTGCCGGGGCCAACACGTTGCGTTCCATCTGCAACACGGCTTCGGCCTGCTTGCGGCGCAGCGGCATGCGCGAGCCGAGCGAATCGAGCAAACGGTCGAAGCGGGAACGAAACGCCGCGGGGCGTTCGATCACTGGCATGTCGAAGGGCAACGTACCGGTGCCATTAAGGTTCACCGCCACCACCAGATCACAATGGCTGGCCACTACCGGCACGATCGGCAGCGGGTTGAGCAAACCGCCATCCACGAGCATGCGGTTGCCCTTCATCACCGGTGTGAACAGGCTGGGAATCGCGGCGGAGGCGCGCATCGCCTGATGCAGGCAGCCCTCCTGGAACCAGATCTCTTTTTGATGGGTGAGGTCGGTGGCCACCGCCGTGTAGGGAATGCGCAGGTCTTCGATGTTCAACTCGCCGACGATGCGGCGGATCTGCCCGAACACCTTGTCCCCCCGGATCGCGCCCATGCGGAAGCTCACGTCCACCAAACGCAGCACGTCGAGGTAGTCCAGGCTTTCGATCCACTGGCGGTATTCCTGCAGCTTGCCCGCCGCGTAGATGCCGCCCACCACGGCGCCCATGGAACAGCCGGCGATGCAGCGAATGTCGTAGCCGCGGCGCTCGATTTCCTCGATGGCGCCGATGTGGGCGTAGCCCCTCGCGCCGCCGGAGCCAAGTACCAATGCGACGGTTTTTTTCATCGGACTTCCTTCGGATAGGTTTCCCGCGGACGATGTGCTAACAATGCACCGTTCGTCGGCCGGGAACAACCATCGGCCATGCGCGCGGCTGGCACTTTTGATCGGCCGCACCGTCTTATCTGCACGTTGCGTGAATTCTGGAGTGTTCGAACCGATGAAAGCCTGGGTCTGTCTGCCTTTGCTCGCTGTACTGTTGACCGGCTGCGCCGCCAAAACGGCCTACCGCGAAAGTTGCGCCACCCAGCTCGACGCCGCCTGGCACGAACTGGACCTGGCCAAGGCTGAAGGCTTCGCTGGAACCGTGAGCTACTCCAAGGCACTTTCGCTGCTCACTGGCGCCAAGACCCAGCAGCAGTTCGAAGCCTTCGAAGGCTGCAGCAACAAGGCCGAGAAAGCGCGCTTTTATATCCGCGAATCGAGAGCGGGCCGCTAAGCACTGGCGCCAACCGGCCCTGGCTTGCCCCCCGCCGCCCTGCGCCGCACGCGGTAGCGGCGAGGGCGACCCCTCACTGGCCGGCTGACGTCCGCGTTCGGGCCGCTGTATACCGCCAACGCGAGAGGGGTGACCATGGCTGATCCACTGGAGGCGTGCCTGGGGGCCGTCAATGAAGTACTGCTTGGCAAGCAGACCCAGGTGCGGCTCGCGCTGGCCTGCCTTATTGCCGATGGGCACCTGCTGATCGAAGACCTGCCCGGGATGGGCAAGACCACCCTCAGCCACACGCTGGCCAAAGTGCTGGGGCTCGGTTTCCAGCGCATTCAGTTCACCTCCGACCTGCTGCCCGGGGACATTCTAGGCACCTCGGTGTTCGACAAGGACAGCGGGCAGTTCGCCTTCCACCCGGGGCCGATCTTCGCCGAGCTGGTGCTGGCCGATGAAATCAACCGCGCCACGCCGAAAAGCCAGAGCGCGTTGCTTGAAGCGATGGAAGAAGGGCAAGTCACCATCGAAGGGGCCACCCGGCCATTGCCGCAGCCGTTTTTCGTGATCGCCACGCAAAACCCCAGTAGCCAGGGCGGGACATTCCCGCTGCCCGAATCCCAGCTGGACCGCTTCCTCATGCGCCTGTCTCTCGGATACCCGGCTCACGCCGCCGAGCGCGCGCTGTTGCTGGGCGAAGCACGGCGCGACATGCTGCCACGGCTGGCCCCGGTGCTGGACCACGCGCAATTGGCCCACGCCCAGGCCCGCGCCAAGGCCATCAAGGTGAGTGAGCCGTTGGTGGACTATGTGCTGCGCCTGGTGGAGGCCACTCGCACCCAGCCGCGCTTCGCCGTGGGGCTGTCACCCCGCGGCAGCCTGGCGTTGCTGTCGGCGGCGCGAGCATGGGCTTTGCTGGACCGTCGCGATTTCGTGATACCCGAGGACATCCAGGCGGTACTACCCGCCGTGGCCGGCCACCGGCTGCGCGAGCGCGCCGATCCCGGCGGGCAGAGCGGCGGCGCGCTGGTGCAATGGCTGCTCAGCGAGGTGCCCGCGCTGTGATCGAGCGCTGGCGAGCGCGCCTGGCGCGTTGGCAGGCGCGGCGATCGCCCGCGGCCCCTCGCGTAACGCTGGACCATCGGCGTATCTATATCCTCCCCAGCCCGGCGGGCTATGGCTACCTGTTCACCATGGGGCTGGTGTTGCTGGCGGCGATCAACTATCAGAACAGCATGGCCTACGCCTTGGCCTTCACACTGGGTGGGCTGTTCGTGGTCGCGATCCTTCACACCTATCGCAACCTGGGCAGCCTGGAGCTGGCCGCTGAGCCACCGGCTTCTGTCTTCGCCGGCGAGCCCGCACACTTTGCCCTCGCGCTGCAAAGCCAAGGCCGCGAGCATCTGGGTATCCATGTAGGCTGGTCGGCCGCGCAGATGCAGCGGTGCGATATTGCTCCCGGGCAGGGCCTTCGCCTCACGTTGACGTCGCCGACCGAGCGCCGCGGTTGGTTGGCGGCGCCGCGGATACGCCTCGAAACCCGCTTTCCACTCGGCCTGGTGCGGGCCTGGAGCTGGGTTGACCTTGGCCAGCGCGCCTTGGTGTATCCCGCCCCGCTGGCCGGGCCGCTGCCCCCACGCAGTGGGCCGGCGACCGATGCCGAAGACCATGGCTGGCATGTGCTGGATACCGGGGTGGATGACTTCCAGGGCTTGCAGGAATACCGCCCGGGTGATTCCTGGCGCCGGTTGCACTGGAAGGCCTATTCAAAGGGCCAGGCACTCTTGATCAAATCCTTTGCCGAGGTACGGGGCCGTGATCCCGCGCTCGATCTGGACGCGCTCGATGGCCCGCTGGAACAACGGCTATCGGTGCTGTGCCATTGGGTGCTCGCGCTGGCCCGCGAGGGGCGAGCCTTTTCACTGCGGCTGGCCGATACCGTGCTGGCCCCGGCCACGGACGAACACCACCGCGAAGCCTGCTTGCGAGCACTGGCGCTATTTGGGGCCCGGCCATGAACAAGGCCACGGGCGTGAACGGCCCGGCGTTGTCCTGGGCCAGTTTGCTCTGGCTGCTGCTGGCCGAAGCGCTGGTGCTGCTGCCCTTGTGGTTCAACGTGCCGCTGTGGTTGCTGGGGGTGTGGTTGGGTTGCAGCCTGTGGCGCGCTCTGTTGACCCGCCAGCGCAAGGCCGCGCCAGGCCCGCTGATCAAGGGTGCCTTGCTCGCCGCCACAGTCGCCGGCCTGTATGCCACGGTGGGCACGGTGATCGGGCTGGAATTCGCCGCTGCGCTGCTGGTTGCCGCCTCGGTGCTCAAATTGCTGGAGGTGAGCACCACGCGTGATGCCCGGGTGGTGGTGATGCTGGGTTTTTTCTGCCTGGGCGTGGGCTATCTGTTCGACGCCAGCCTGGCGTGGGCATTGTATAGCCTGCTGCCGCTCGGCGCGTTGCTTGCCACCTTGGTGGCATTGGAGGGCCCCGCTGGCGGCCGGCCGGTGTCGATGCCGCTGCGTCGCGCAGGCGTTATGTTGGCCCAGGCGCTACCGTTACTGGTGCTGCTGTTCGTATTCTTCCCGCGCATGGGGCCGTTGTGGTCGCTGCCCATGCCGGGGGACCGCGCCCGAACCGGGCTGAGCGATACGGTCGCGCCCGGGGATATTGCCGAACTCGCCCAGTCGGCGGAGCTGGCGTTTCGCGCCGCGTTCGAGGGCCCGCTGCCGCCGCGCCAGGCATTGTATTGGCGCGCGCTCACCCTGGACCGTTTCGATGGCACCCGCTGGGCTCAAAGTGACCCCGGGGCAGTGCGCCAGGCCGCCGCTTGGCAACCCCAGGGGCCAGGCTATCGCTATCGGGTGATTGAAGAGGCCAGCGGCCAGCCCTGGCTGTTCATGTTGGACACCGGCAGGCTGGAGAGCCCGGGCGCGCGGCAGGGGTATGACTTTCGCTGGCAGCGGCCCCGGGTGATTGACCAGGCGTATAGCTATGAGGCCACGGGTTGGCCACAGGCGGTGCGTGAGCCGTCGCTGAGCGACGCGGCCCGCCGCCAGGCGTTGGCACTGCCCGCCAGTGGCAACCCGCGCAGCCGCGAGCTGGCCGCCAGGCTTGCCGCCACTAGCGCCGACCCCGCGCAGCGGGTGCAAGCCCTGCTGCGGATGTTCAACCAGCAGGACTATCACTACACCCTGCGCCCGTCGCCGTTGGGCAGCGACAGCATCGACGGCTTCCTGTTCGACACCCGCCGAGGCTTCTGCCTGCACTACGCGGGCGCGCTGACGTTCCTGCTACGAAGCATGCAGGTGCCGGCGCGAATCGTGATCGGCTATCAAGGCGGCGAATTCAACCCGCGGGGCAAGTACTTGAGCGTGCGTCAGTACGACGCCCATGCCTGGGTCGAGTATTGGGTGCCCGGCCGTGGCTGGGCCAGCGCGGACCCTACCGCGGCGGTGGCGCCCCAGCGGGTGGAGGCCGGGCTGGCGGAGGCGCTCGCCGCGGACGAACCTTTCCTCGCGGCTTCGCCGTTCTCGGCCTTGCGCTACCGGCAGTTCGCCTGGCTCAACGAACTCCGGCTGGGCTGGGAGAACCTCAATTACGGCTGGGAACGCTGGGTGCTCGGTTATCAGGAGAATCAGCAGCGGCAGTGGCTGAGCCAGTGGTTTGCCGGCGCCGCGGATTTGATACTGCCGGTGGGCGGCGGCGTTACGCTGTTGATCATGGCCCTGTTGATACTCAAACCCTGGCGGCAGCGGCTCGACCCACAATTGCGGCAGTACCGCGCCTTTGAAAAAGCCCTCGGCCGGCATGGCCTCGTTCGGGCGCCAGCGGAAGGCCCGCAGGCCTTCGCCAACCGGGCGGGCCGGATGCTGCCGGAGCAGGCCGGGCACATCCAAGCCTTTACCCAGGCCTTCAGCCGCCTGCGCTATGGTGCTCAGCCATTGGCTCGAGAGGAGGCGACGGCCGCGCTGCGCGCACTCAAGCGGCAATTGCCGCGCCCAAAACGTATACAACACGATCGGAGCTGATATGTCCTCAACCCTGGACCGGGTCATTTCCCGGTTGATCGCTACCCATGTAAGGCTTCTGGCCTGCCAGGCCCGGCTGGAGGCGGCAACCGACAGCGAAGCCCTGCACGACCTGCGTACCGGCACCCGGCGCTTGCGCAGCCTGCTGCGTCCGCTGCGGGGGCTGCCTGGCATCGATCGCCTTGAGGATGCCGCCCGTGCCCTGGGCAACCTCACCACGCCATTGCGCGATCAGGAAGTATTGGCGGCGCACCTGTCTCAGGCGGCGCAACCGTCCGAAACGGTGTACCCCCGTGTTGCCGACAGCCACGAGCTACGCCAATTGATCCGGCTGCTCGACGCGATCGTGCCGTTGCTGCGAACGTCCGCCAGCTATGGGGTGGGCGACAAGCTTGAACGCACGCTGCATAAGTCCCTGGCAAAGCAATGGCGAAAGCTGGCCAAGGCCATGAAAGACCCTGGCCACGACCGCCATCGCTTGCGCCTGTTGATCAAGCGAGTGCGCTACGGCGGGGAGGCTTATCCCGAGCACGATCCAGTCGCCAAAGGCCTGGCCAAGGCCCTCAAGAATGCCCAGGGCGCGCTGGGCGATTGGCATGATCGGGTGCAATGGCTGCATCAGGCCGACGCCCAAGCGGCGCTGGCGCCTCACCGGCCGCAGTGGGAAAAGGAGTTGCGCCAAGCCCAAGGTTTGGCCGATAAGGCCCTTGCGCGGCTGGAGAGCGCCATGGCAAAACGCTGAATCGTGCCTATGAGCGGGGAACACCACATGGAATTTCGTGAGCTGCTTCAAGCCGTGCGGGAAAATGCCGCAACGGTGTGCATTCCACAAGATTGGTCCCAGGGTAGGGCCGGTTTTGGTGGCTTGATGGCGGCCTTGCTCTACGAAGCCATGCGGCTGCGCCTGGCGGAGCAGGGGCTGGGTGAGCGGCCGGTGCGCTCGCTGGCGATCAGCTTCGTTGCGCCCGCAGCCTTGGATACGCCTACAGCGTTCAGCGTGGACGTACTGCGATCGGGCAAATCCGTGGTGTCGGTGCTCGGCAAGGCTGTGCAGCAGGGGGAAGTGGTTACGTTGATCCAGGGCAGCTTCGGCGCGCCCCGGGCGTCGAGTATCGCTGCCAGCGCCATGCCCGCCCCGGAAATCAAGCCGCTGGAGCAGTGCGTTTCACTGGAATACATCGAAGGTATGACGCCGCAATACCTCAAGCACCTGCACATGCGTTGGGGAATTGGGGGGTTGCCCTTCAGTAATACCCCATCGCCGGCCATCGGCGGCTGGGTGCGATTGCGCGGGGAAAGCCAGCCTTCGGCGCTGGACGAGGCTCATTTGTTGGCGTTAGTGGATGCCTGGCCGCCCGCCGTATTGCCTCATCTGGCGGCGCCGGCCGCTGGCAGTACGCTCACCTGGACGGTCGAATTCATGCAGCCGGTGCGGGCGCTGGACGGGCAGGGCTGGTATCGCTACCGAGCGGTGATCGAGCACGCCGCTGACGGGTACGGCCATACCTCGGCCGCGCTGTGGAGCGCCGAGGGCGACCTGCTCGCCCTCAGCCGGCAAACCGTTACGGTCTTCGGTTAAGCGTCAGTGCGCTTCACCCTGATGAGGCTTGCTCAGGGCCGCGACCAGGCAGATCGCGCCGATGGCCACTTCCAGCGCGTTGGCGGTGGCAATCCCAAGGCCCACCAGCGCCAGTGCGATGACCAACAGTGGCAGGGTGAACATCGAGGCCGAAGTACCGCCGGTGTCCAGGGTACAATTCCCGGGCATACGGCCCGCGGTACGGCAAGCGAGGCGTCTAAGCATGGCGTGACTCCAATATGGATGCGAATGATTCTGGATATAAGGCTAGTCCAGCGCTCTGGTTCGAGCGAATCGTCCTTTCCTATTGGCCCCATAGCCCTTGCTTAAGTTTCAACCGTTCGGCTAGCGGTAGTGGCTGTTCAATCCTGTGGCGGTTGAGCCGGCGCATCGGGTAGCGCGAAGAAGGCCTTGGCGCAGGCGGTGGTGTGCGCGGCAAGCTCGGCTTCTTCTTCGCCGCGGTGGCGCGCTACTTCGCGCAGTACTTCGGTCAGGAACGCCGGCTCGTTGCGGCCGTTCTTCGGCTTGGGGCGCAGCGTGCGGGGCAACAGCCAAGGGGCGTCACTTTCCAGCATCAGCCGCCCACGTGGGATGCTACCCACCAAGGGGTGCAAGTGGGCGCCGCGTCGCTCGTCACAGATCCAGCCGGTAATGCCGATGTGCAAATCAAGGTCGAGGTAGCCGAACAATTCGTCACGGCCGGCGGTAAAACAGTGCACCACCGCGGCGGGCAGGCGGTCACGCCACTCTTTGAGGATCGGCAATAGCCGCGTGGCCGCGTCACGCTCATGAAGAAATACCGGTAACCGGTGCTCGGCCGCCAGCGCCAACTGTTCTTCAAGCGCGCGTTCCTGCTGGGGGCGAGGGGAGAAGTCCCGGTTGAAATCCAGCCCGCATTCACCCACTGCCCGCACGCGCTCATGGCCGAGCAACGCCTCGATGCGGCGGCGGGTGTCCATGTTCCAGGCCTTGGCATCGTGTGGATGAACGCCGGCAGTGCAGAACAGTGCCTGGCCGGTAGGGTCCAGCCGCTCGGCCAGTTCGATGGCCTGCTCGCTCACATCGGCGCTGGTGCCCGTGATAACCATCTGGGCCACGCCTGCCGCGGCGGCCCTTTGCAAAAGCTGCGCATGCTGCTCGTCGAATGCCGGGTTGGTCAGGTTGACGCCGATGTCGATGAGTTGCATGGTTGCTCCTTTCAGGCTGAGGCCGGAAAGCATACCAAAGCTACGCCCTTATAAATAAAACCCGACGCTGGCAAGCCAGCGCGGTTTTGGTAGCCCCCTGCGGTGCGCCGGGGGCGGGCTTTTTACCTCGGAGCACATATGAAAGGTCCCGCTGTTAGCCGGGCGTCACGCCTGGCTACACTCGCGCTTTTCGTTTTTGCCGGCGCCGCTGCGCTGGCCGAACCTCGCCACGCTTCACCGGCGCCCCGCGACCTCGCCCAGATCCGTAAAGCGAAGGTATTGCGCGTGGTGGTGAACCAGAGCCGCAACAGTTCCACCACCGTCGCCGGCGCGGCGCTTGGCGTGGAAGATCAACGGCTGCAAGCGTTCGAGCACTACCTCAATACCCAGCCCGGGCGCCACCCGCAGGTACGCCTTGAGGCGGTGCCCCGGCCCAAGGGGCAGCTTCTCGCGGCCCTGCAGCGGGGCGAAGCTGACCTGGCTGCGCCTGGCGAGGCGCTGCCGCCCGCGGCCAGCCAGCACACCGTAACAGCCGCGACCACGGTTGCCGACACCGCGCTGGTGCTGGTACAGCCACGCAAGCGTCGGGCAATCACCAGCCTGGATCAACTGGCAGGCAAGCGCCTGGTGCTGGTCGCTGGCAGCGCCGCCGAGGAAGCCGTCAACCGCGCCAATGCCCAGCTTGCGGCCCGGCATCGGCGGTTGATCATCGTGGAGTGGGCCGATCCCACCCTGGGCGTCGAAGACGTGCTGGACATGGTGAGCGCGGGCGTCTACGGCGTGACCCTGGTCGAACAGCCCATCGCCGAGCGATGGGTCAAGCTGATGCCAGACCTGCGCATCGACCGTCGCGTACCGTTCCATGCCCCTGCGCCCATGAGCTGGTACGTGCGCGAGGACGCGCCACAGCTCAGTGACAGCGTGCGCGAATTCCTGGGCCAGTACCGAGCGCCGGCGAATCAGGACAAGGCATTGCTCGATGCCTGCCGCGCGCTGTATCAGACCCAGAACCCGCTACAGCATGATGACCGCGCGCGGCTCGAAGCCCTGCGCCCGGTACTGCAACGCAACGCCCGGCAGCAGGGGCTGGATTGGCTGGACCTGGCGGCGCTGGCTTACAAGGAATCGGACCTGGAGCCTGACGCCCGGGGCGGCAGCGGCGCCAGCGGGCCGCTTCAGATCACCCCGGCGGCGGCGCGCCGGGTGGGCGTGAAGAGCGTGAGCGAGCTGGACGATAACGTGAAGGCCGCCGCCCGTTACCTGGCGCTGATCCGGCGTAACTTTTTCAATGCCAAGGGCATGGATGAGCGCGAGCGCATGGCGTTCGTGCTGGCTGCCTACAACCTGGGGCCTGAACGGGTGCAGCGGTTCAGGGCCCAGGCAAAGCAGCGCGGGCTGGACCCCAACCGCTGGTTCTTCCAGGTAGAGCGCATCGCCATGGAGAACGTGGGCCTGGCGCCCGTGCGGTACGTCAATAACGTGAACAAGTACTACCTGGCGTTCGACCGCGCGCGCGAGACGCTCGAGCCCAGGTAGGAGGCCCTTTCGCAGGCTTTGCCCGCTTCCTGCAAGTACCGGGCGTCCGGGCGTTGACACTCGCCACCGCGGCTACTAGGATCCCTCCATGCGCCGATTTAGACAGCTACTTGCGGGGCGCCTGGGCTTTTACCAAAGCCTGAAATACCGCTAAAGCGCTGGCTCGGTGTCGCCTCGCACCTGCCCGCGAAATCCGTGAGGCGGAGTCCGTACCCATGAGTTGTCCGCGCCCCATCGTTTGCCTAGCCCCCTTGCCGGGCTCGGCGCTTGCTTCCCATATCCCCAGCATTCTGCTCGTAGGCAGCCACCAGCCGACATTGCTCCGTTGCCTGGACGGCTGGCCCCGCCGCAACGGCAAGTCAGCGCCGTTTTCGGTGCGTTTCCTGGACCCTGGTCATTCGTTGGAGCAGTTCGCCGATAACCGCTTCGACCTCGCCGTGGTGCAGTCGCCCCCGGCCGAGCAGGCGCCAGCGGTGATTGCCGCGCTTACCCGCGTGGCGCGGCAAGGGCTGTTGACCTTCAGGTAAGCCGCCGTCAAGGGGTGTATTCGATCCGGTTGATGATCCAGCACACCTCGCCGGTCGGCGTGGGCACCATCACCTCGTCGCCTTCCTCTTTCTTGAGCAGCGCCCGAGCCATGGGCGCGTCGATGGAGATGTAGTCGTTACGCCCGTAGATTTCGTCGTAGCCCACGATGCGAAAGCGGCGCAGCTCACCGTCGAGGTTTTCCACCTCCACCCAGGCGCCGAAAAACACCCGGCCTTCCTGCTCGGGGGCGTAGTCCACCACCCGGATGTCCTCAAGCCGCTTGCGCAAATAGCGCACGCGGCGGTCGATCTCGCGCAGCAGCTTTTTGTTGTACTGGTAATCGGCGTTCTCGCTGCGGTCGCCCAGCGACGCCGCCCATTGCACCTTCTGGGTGAGTTCCGGGCGGGTCACGCGCCACAGCTGATCCAGCTCGGCTTTGAGCGTGTCGAACCCGGCGCGGGTAATGATGTTGGTACTCAAGCAACCTCCTGGCTTCAGCTGTGGCGCGCCACCCTAACACAGGGCTTCAGGGGCCGGCACCCGAAGCCCCGCAGCGGTGGATCAACCCTCGCGCAGCACCTGCAGCGGGCTGGCATTAAGGGCCCGCCGGGTGCCGAACACCCCCGCGACGCCGATCACCAGCGCCCCGGCAAGCGGTAACAGCAGCAGCCAGGCGTGTGGGTGCCACGGCAGGTTCAACGCGAAGCGGTAAAGCGCCCAGCTCGCGGCTTCCGCGGCGATGGCGGCAAGCACACCGCTGGCCAGCCCCAGCACGGTGAATTCGATCCGCCGCGCCTTTATGAGCAGCGCTCTGTTGGCACCCAGCGCCCGGAGCAGGGCGCCTTGGTGGATGCGCTCATCGAGGGTGGCCTGCAGGCCGGAGAACAGCACGGCCAGGCCCGCGGCTAGCACGAACACCAGCACATACTCCACCGCGAGGGTAACCTGAGCCAGGATGCCGCGCAGCTGCTCGAGCAGTGCCTGCACTTGCAGCAGGGTCATCGCCGGGAAGGCACGGGCCAGGGCGACGATTTGCGCATCCTGGCCCGGTGGCAGATAGAAGCTGGTGAGGTAGGTGACCGGGAAATCCTGCAGGGTGCCTGGCTCGAAGATCATGAAGAAGTTGGGCTGAAAGTTATCCCAACTCACGGTCCGCACGCTGGCCACGCAAGTGTCCCTGACCGCGCCGCCGACGTTGAAGGTGAGCGTATCGCCTACCGCCACGCCAAGGCTTTCGGCCAGTTTCTGTTCAACCGATACCCCGGGCAACGTACCAGGTGTGGGCGCCCACCACTGGCCGGCGAGCAACCGGTTGCCCTCGGGCAGGTCGGCGGCCCAGGTGAGGTTGAGGTCACGCTGCACCGCCCGCTGGCCCTGGCTGTCTTCGGTGACGATGTCGGCCACGGGCTGCCCATTGATGGCGATGAGCCGGCCGGGAACGATGGGGTATAGCGGGGCCGCGATGGCGCCATATTCGCGCAGCCGCGCGGCGAACGCATCGCGCTCGTCCGGCAGAATGTTCAGGGCGAAGTAATTGGGCGCGTCGGCTGGAAGCTGGCGCTGCCAGGAATCCAGCAATTCGCCGCGCAGCAATCCCACCAATGCCATGGCGAACAGGATGAGGCCAAACGCAAGCGCCTGCCCCGCCGCGGCGAACGGGTGGCGCAGCAATTGCCCAACGCCCAGGCGCCAGGGCAGAGAGGCCCCCGCCAGGGCCGTGCGAAGCCGGCGCAGCCCCAGAACCAGCAGCCCGCCGAGCACCAGGGCGGCGAGCGCGCCGGCGCCCGCCAGGGCCACCGTGAGCACCGGGTCCAGGCTCAGCCGCCACATGATCAGGCCCAGCGCCAGCAACGCGCTGCCGTACACCGCCCAGGTGCTGGCCGGGACTGGCAGCAGGTCGCCTCGCAATACCCGCAATGGCGGTACGCGGCCCAGGGCGGCGAGTGGCGGCAGGGCAAAGCCTGCCAGTGCGACCATCCCCGTGGCCATGCCCGCCAGCGCGGGCCAGAGCCCGCCGCCGGGAATCACGCTGGGCAACAGGCCTTGCAGCAAAGCGAAGATACCGAATTGCGCCAGCCAGCCGACCGCCGCCCCGGCAATGGCCGCAGCCAGCCCCAGCATGGCCAGTTGAAGGGAAAACACCCACAGCACGTCACGCCGCGACAACCCCAGGCAGCGCAACAGTGCGCTGGCATCGTAGCGGCGAGCGGCAAACCGCGCGGCGGAGAGGGCTACTGCCACGCCAGCGAGCAGGATCGCCACCAGGCTGGCCATGTTCAGGTACCGCTCTGCCTTGCTCAGGGCGCCGCCCACCTGGCGGTTGCTGTCGCGGGCATCGCGCAAAGCCTGGTTGGGGTTCAGGCCTACCTTGACCAGCTCCCGGTACTGCTCAAGGTTCACCGGGGCCCCGCGCCAAAGGTCGCGAAAGGTCACGCGGCTGCCGGGCTGTACCACGCCCGTGGCGGCGAGGTCGTCGAGGTTGATCATTACCCGCGGGGTGAGGCTGTAAAAGTTGCCGGCGCGGTCCGGCTCATAGGTAAGCACGCGCGCCAGTTTCAGCCGCTTGAGGCCGATGTCCACGCTGTCGCCGATTTTCAGCCCCAGTGCGCTGAGCAGTCGCGGTTCTACCCATGCCTCGCCCGGGGCAGGGGCGCCGCCTTCCACTTCCTCGCCATACGGCTGGGCGGCGCTGCGCAGCTTGCCTCGTAGCGGGTAATCACTGTCCACGGCCTTCACGCTGGACAACTCGATGGCCTGATCCGTGGCCACCACGCTTGAGAATTCCACCACCTGGGCGTGGTCCAGCCCCAGCTCGCGACCGGTACGCAATTGCTCGGGCCGCGCCGGCGTGCTGCCCTGCAACACCAGGTCGGCGCCAAGGAATTCCGTGGCGCGCAGTTGCATCGCCGCGTTGAGGCGCGCGCCGAAATAGCCGATTGCCGTGCTCGCCACCACCGCCACCAGCAGCGAGAAGAACAGCACCCGCAATTCCCCCGCGCGGGCGTCCCGCGAAAGCTGCCGCGCGGCCAGCCGCCAGAGGCGAGCCATCCCAAGCGTGGTCGGGGCCATCAGTTGGCCCCCGAGGCAACCAGTTGCCCCGCCTCCAGGCGTATCCACCGGCGACAGCGGTGGGCGAGGCGCTCGTCGTGGGTCACCAGCACCAGGGTGGTCCCGCGCTCGCGATTGAGGGTGAACAGCAATTCGGTGATTTTTTCCCCGGTGTGGGTATCCAGGTTGCCGGTGGGCTCGTCCGCGAACAATACCGCGGGCTCCGCCGCGAACGCCCGGGCGATGGCCACCCGTTGTTGCTCGCCTCCTGAAAGCTGCCGGGGCCAGTGGCTGAGGCGCTCCTGGAGGCCCACCCGGGCCAGCAGGGCGCTGGCCTGGGCACGTGCGTCGGCCCGGCCGTGCAGTTCGAGTGGCAGCATCACGTTTTCAAGCGCCGTGAGGGTTTCGAGCAACTGGAAGGACTGAAACACAAAACCTACGTGCTCGGCCCTTACCTGGGCGCGCTGATCTTCGCTGAGCCCATTGAGGCCGCGGCCGGCCAAGGTCACTTCGCCCTCGCTGGGTTGATCCAGCCCGGCCAGCAGCCCGAGCAACGTGGACTTGCCCGAGCCCGACGCGCCGACGATAGCCAGGCTGTCGCCCGCAGCCAGTTCCAGCGAGAGTGAATGAAGAATATGCAAATTGCCTTCCGCCCCGGAAACCACTTTGCTAAGGTTCCGCGCTGTGAGAATGCTTGCGCCCATGGAGATTCCGATGCGTATGTGGAAAGTGGCCGCCGCGCTGTGGGCGGTCTGCATGGCTGAGACCGCTGGCGCAGGGACCTTGCTGGTGCTGGGGGATAGTATCAGCGCCGGTTTCGGCCTGGATACCTCCAGAGGTTGGGTTGCCCTGTTGCAACAACGGCTCAAGGAAGAAGGTTATGCCGACCAGGTCGTGAACGCCTCGATCACCGGCGACACCAGCGCCAACGGGCGCGCGCGCCTGGAACCGCTGCTTGCGGCCAACAAGCCGGACCTGCTGATCGTGGAGTTGGGCGGCAACGATGGGCTGCGTGGGCAGCCCCCCGCGCAATTGCAACAAAACCTTACCTGGATCATCGACCGCGCCCAGCAAAGCGGCGCCCGCGTGCTGCTGCTGGGGGTACCGCTTCCGCCGAATTACGGGGCGGCTTATATCAATGCCTTCAGCCGGGTGTACCAGCAGGTGGCCAACGAGAAACAGGTGCCCCTGGTACCTTCGTTGCTCGAAGGCGTGGGTGGCGTTGCGCCTTTGATGCAGGAGGATGGCATCCACCCCCGCGCCGAAGCGCAGCCGCGCTTGCTGGAAAATGTATGGCCGACCCTGAAACCGCTGCTGTGAGACTTTTCTCCAGGCAGGCTTTGAGCTAAGGTTGCGCCCCCTTCCGGAGCCCCTATGCCACGTCCTGCCTGGTCCCTGCACGCCTATCAATTGATCGAGCCCGACGAACAACTTGACCTGTTCGCCTGTCAGGAGGTGCGTGTGCACGTGGCTGCCCGGCAGCTCGAATTGGGCGGGTCCATCGACCGCACCTTGTGTGGCGGGCTGTTGCCGGCTCAGCCGCGCTGGCAGAACGTGGCCCGGGGGATCTTCCGCGATACCCGGCTGTGCCCGTTATGCCGCGCCATTCTATTTGCCCAGCGCAAGGGAACCCGGCCCGTGTGGCCGGGCCTACAGAACGACTACGATTGAACCTGCCGTTGGGCTGCGGCGTTCCCGCCGCACTGGGGCCGGGTGTACAATCGCCGGTTTGTGCCTTGGTTCATTGCATTTAAGGATTTTCCAGGATGTTGCCGCGCTTCCCAGCCTTTAGCCGTTGCCTGTCCCTGGCCGCTGTCCTCGTGGCGGGGCCCGCGACAGCGCTGGAGTTTCCGCTGCCCCCGCCGGGCGAAGATATCGTCGGCCAGGTGCAGACCGTAGCCGCCAAATATGAGGACACCTTCGCCGACCTCGCTCAAGCCTATGACTTGGGCTACAACGAAATGCTGGCCGCCAACCCAGGCGTGGATGCCTGGTTGCCCAAGCCGGGGACGGAGATCGTACTGCCCACGCGCTTCATTCTTCCGCCAGGCCCGCGTGAAGGGATCGTCATCAACCTGGCCGAGTACCGGCTGTATTACTACCCCAAGGGGCAGGGTGTCGTGCGCACGTACCCGTTGGGTATCGGTCGCGAAGGCTGGGGCTCGCCTGTAGCGACCACCAAGATCATCGCCAAGACCGCCAATCCGTCATGGATACCGCCGGCTTCGGTCAAGGCCGAGCACGCCGCTGACGGCGACCCGCTGCCGAACGTGGTGCCGCCTGGCCCGGATAATCCGTTGGGGCCGTTCAAGTTCTCGCTCGGGTTGCCCGGTTACCTGATCCATGGCTCGAACAAGAAGTTCGGCATCGGCACCCGTACCAGCCATGGCTGCTTCCGCATGTATAACGAGAACGTACTGGAGCTTTCCACGATGGTGCCAGTGGGCACGCCGGTGCGCATCATCAACGAGCCTTACAAGTTCGGCGTGACGGCGGGGCAGGTGTATCTCGAAGCCCACACCCCGCTGGACGCCCAGGGCGCGCCTTCCGGCGAGGATAAGCACACCGCGGTGATCAATGCGCTACTCAATCGCAAGGAACTCTCCAGCGAAGTGAGCGTGGACTGGGACCGGGTGCGGGACGTGATCGGCGCCGAGGACGGCCTGCCGGTGGTGATCGGCGCTCCCAACGGGCCCACCCTGAGCACCGCCCCCGCTCAACCGCTGTAAAGCCTGGGCAATAAAAAAACCGGCCTATTCGCATAGGCCGGTTTTTTTGCAGCTATCCCGAAGGATTACTTGCGGCTAGCCTTGTCGAGCATGCGCAGAGCGCGCTCGTTGGCTTCGTCTGCGGTCTGCTGGGCTTTCTGAGCAGCGGCCAGAGCTTCATCTGCCTTGCGATAGGCTTCGTCGGCACGGGCTTGTGCGCGAGCGGCAGCGTCTTCGGTTGCGGTCAGGCGAGCTTCGGATTCTTTGGACGCGCTGCTGCAGCCGGTAGCCAGAACGGCAGCCAGAGCCAGAGCAGAGAATTTCAGAACGTTGTTCATCGTGTTCCCCTTCAAAGGACTTTCTATTTAGTAGCCATCTCTCGAGCTTGAGAAAATAGCCGGCGTACATAGTACTCATTACTTGTAGTAAGTAAACTGGGACTACGCAAGAACCGTTAAAAAATCCGCGCGCCACTGGGCTGGAAATCGCGTCATTGGAGGGCTACAGGTTCAGGATCCATAAGCATGACCCAACTTGACGGCTTTGCCTTTACTCTGTTTGCAACTTGCCACTAGTTGGAACTTGAAGTGACTTTCATTGTCTGGTCACGGTCTAACCGACTGGCAACCGGGGATGCAATGCGCATGCGATGCAGGTGCGGCGAACCGGGGCCGCGGCGCCGTCCAGCACCGCCCCGGCGCGCCTTGGCTTCGCGGCGCGACAGGCGTAATCATGACGGCAGTTCCAACTACGCTGAAACAGCGGTATGGTAGGGGTCTAATTCCAAGACCCGCGAGGATTCGAAATGAGCGAGGCGTTGTCCATTCACCATGACCAGGCAGGTCACCAGTTCGAGACCAACGTGGACGGCCATCGTGCTTACCTGACCTACATGGATCTGGGCAAGCAGACGCTGGATATCTATCGCACGTTCGTCCCCAATGCCCTGCGCGGCAGAGGCATCGCCGCGGCGCTGACTGAAAAAGCCCTCGAGTACGCCGAGAGCATGGGCTATACGGTCATTCCGTCCTGCTCGTACGTGGAGCGGTACATGGAGCGCCACCAGCGACGGGCCGCCAAGCTGTGAGCGAGCGGCACACATGAAAACGCCGGGTAATCCCCGGCGTTTCCTTATGGCCTGCCTGGAATGGCTCAGCCGCGCTGGCGCCCGGCCAGAAGTGGCTTGAGCTTGTCTCGCATCGCCCGGATGCTCTGCTCGGTGGTATCCCAGCCAATGCAGGCATCAGTCACCGATACGCCATACTGAAGCTCGGTAAGGTCCTTGGGGATCGCTTGCGCGCCCGCATTGATATGGCTTTCCACCATCAAGCCGATGATCGAGGTGTTGCCTTCCACGATCTGATTCGCCACGTTCTCCATGACCAGCGGCTGCAGGGACGGGTCCTTGTTGGAGTTGGCATGGCTGCAATCGATCATGATGTTGCGGGCGACTCCGGCCTTCTCCAGCGCCTGTTCGCACAACGCCACACTCACGGAATCGTAGTTAGGCTTGCCATTGCCGCCCCGCAGTACCACGTGCCCGTAGGCATTGCCTTTGGTGGTCACGATCGACACGCCGCCTTCGGGGTTGATCCCCAGGAAGCGGTGGGGCTTGGATACCGATTGCAATGCGTTGATCGCGACGGTAAGGCCGCCATCTGTTCCGTTCTTGAAACCCACCGCCGAGGACAAGCCAGACGCCATTTCGCGGTGGGTCTGGGATTCAGTGGTGCGCGCGCCGATGGCCGACCAGCTGATGAGATCCTGCAGGTATTGCGGCGAGATCGGGTCCAGCGCTTCGGTGGCGGTGGGCAGGCCCATTTCGGCGAGGTCCAGCAGCAGTTGGCGGCCAATGTGCAAGCCATCGGCGATCTTGAAGGAGTCGTCCAGGTAAGGGTCGTTGATCAGGCCTTTCCAGCCCACGGTGGTACGGGGCTTTTCGAAATACACCCGCATTACCAGGTACAAGGTGTCGGACACTTCCTCGGCAAGTGCCTTGAGGCGGCGGGCGTAATCGTGAGCGGCTTCGATATCGTGAATCGAGCAGGGGCCGATCACCACGAACACACGATGATCGTTGCCGTCCAGGATGTTGCGGATCACGTCCCGCCCTTTGGCGACGGTAGCCTGGGCGGCTTCGCTGAGGGGGATGTCGCGCTTGAGCTGATCGGGAGTGATCAGCGTCTCGTTCGAGGCGACGTTCAGGTCGTTGATCGGTAAATCGGCCATGGTGGTACTCGTTATCAGGCGGTTCAGGCGCGACCGGGCGAACGGTAGGCGCGGGGGGTGCCGAACCTTAGCGCGTTCTGCCGCCCTTCGACAATGCCTGGGCGTTGCCTTTGGACGAGGCGCGCCGTGGCGATGGGAGACCTGCCGCTTTACCGTGCCGCTGCTAGACTTGGGCGTATCGCCGCCGACAAGGGTGGCGCGGGAGCGCAGATGATCCGTTCGATGCTGTACGCCACCGACCTGGGCGCCTACGCGCCGCTTGTGTTGCAACACGCGCTGGCATTGGCCCGCAAGTTCGAAGCCGAATTGCACGTGATCCACGCGGTAGAACCGATGGGCAGCTTCGCCGAGTCGGTGCTGCAGAGTTACCTGGATGCCCCCACGCTCAATGAGCTGCATGGAAGAGGGGTGAGCGTGATGATGGCCAACATCGAAAAGCGCGTGCTGGACAATTTCTGCGAAGACCTCGCCGATGGCGAACGGGACCTGGACCTGATCCAGGCAGTACGGGTACGCCAGGGCGACCCGGCGGAGGTCATTCTCGACCAGGCTCGCCGATTGCAGGTGGACCTGCTAGTGCTGGGCAGCCACAGCCGGGTGACGGAGGCAGAGTTACCTCTGGGCCGCACAGCTGCCCGTGTACTGCAACTGGCCGAGGTACCGGTTTACCTCGTGCCCTTGACTCAGGCCCCGGGCCGGCGGAAAACCTGAAACATCTTGGCAAAAAGTTCTAGATTCTCTCTCGGTCCATCAATATAGTTATAACCCTTGCCGTTGCCTCCTCACTCGCGAGCGGGAACGGTGCATTGGGCCTTGGGGGGTCGCGAATGAAGCTTCAACAACTGCGCTATATCTGGGAAGTCGCTCACCATGATCTGAACGTTTCCGCTACGGCGCAGAGCCTTTATACCTCTCAGCCAGGCATCAGCAAGCAGATCCGCTTGCTCGAGGATGAACTGGGCGTGGAAGTGTTCGCTCGCAGCGGCAAGCACCTTACCCGCGTGACCCCGGCAGGTGAGCGGATCATCACCACGGCGGGCGAAATCCTGCGCAAGGTGGAGAGCATCAAGCAGATCGCTCAGGAGTTCTCCAACGAGAAGAAGGGCACGCTGTCCATCGCCACCACGCACACCCAAGCGCGCTATGCGCTGCCGCCAGTCATCAGTGCGTTTATCAAGCAGTACCCGGAGGTAGCGCTGCACATGCATCAGGGCTCGCCGATGCAGATCGCTGAAATGGCGGCCGATGGCACCGTGGATTTCGCCATCGCCACCGAAGCGCTGGAACTGTTCGGTGATCTGATCATGATGCCGTGCTACCGCTGGAACCGTTGCGTGGTAGTGCCCCAGGGCCACCCCTTGACCAAGCTGCCCAAGCTAACCCTGGAAGTGCTGGCCGAGCATCCCATCGTGACCTACGTGTTCGGGTTCACGGGCCGGTCCAAGCTGGACGAGGCCTTCAGCCATCGCGGCCTGACGCCCAAGGTGGTGTTCACCGCGGCCGACGCGGACGTGATCAAGACCTATGTGCGCCTCGGGCTGGGTGTGGGGATCGTGGCCCATATGGCGGTGGACCCCAAGCTGGACAGCGACCTGGTAGTGCTGGACGCCGATCACCTGTTCGAAGCGAGCATCACCAAGATCGGCTTCCGTCGCGGCACCTTCCTGCGCGGCTTCATGTGCGACTTCATCGAGCGCTTCGCCCCGCACCTCACCCGCGAAGTGATGGCCAAGGCAATTGCCTGCCATAACAAGCAAGAGCTCGAAGAGCTGTTCGACGGGGTAGAACTGCCCGTTCACTGATGCGTGCATTGGCCATAAAAAACCGCCCCGAAGGGCGGTTTTTGCATTGCGTGCCGCTTAAAACTTGTAGGTAAGCGAGCTGCCGAAGCCATGAGCGCTGTTGTGGTAGGTCGCGCTGTAGGTATCGGACTTCACGTCCACGCTTTCTTCCTTCAGGTAGGAATAGGCGAAGTCCAGCGTAAGATTGTCGGTAGGGCTGTAACCGGCGCCGAAGCTGAGGATGCGGCGGTCACCAGACGGGATACGCGGCGAACGGTCGGTGTTGTTGGTTGGGGACTGGTCCACGCTGAAGCCGGTGCGCAGGGTCCATTGCTTGTTCAGCTTGTAGGATGCGCCAATCGCGTGGGCCCAGGTGTCGTGCCAGTTCTGGTCCTCGGTGATGGTGCCCAGGGCTGGAAGTGGCACGTTGGAGTTTTCAACGGTGATGTCTTCCAGGCGGCTCCAGCGAGTCCAGGTGCTGCCACCGTAAATGGTCCACCGATCGTCCAACTGATGCGTGAAGGACAGGTCCACGGATTCGGGCGTGGTCAGGTCCAGCGAGGCATCGCTTTTGAAGTTGAAGGAGATCGGCGCCAGAGGGGTAGGCCTCAGGTTACGCACCTTGGTATTGCCGTCGAGCTTGTAGTCCACCTTGGAGTGATACGTCAGGCCCAGGCGGGTGCTGTCTGTGGCTTGAATCATGATGCCGGCGTTGAAGCCGATCGCGGTGTCGTCACCTTTGATCTTCACTTCGCCGTCGCTGCCTGCCTGGCCACGAGCGATGCTATATACATCCGGCGTGCGCGAGGTCAACTCGCCTTCGATGCGGTTGAAGGTTGGGCCGATACCGATCGACACCTTGTCGTTGAAGGCGTAGCTGATCGTAGGCTGGAAGGTGATGACTTTTACGACGCTTTTGTCTGCTTCATAGCGGCCGGCATAACCGCTTTCATAGTCGGTTGCCAGGCCAAAGGGTACATAAACGCCGAAGCCGACGGCCCACTGGTCATTCAGTGGTTTCACGTAATAGCCCATTGGCACGCCAACCAGCGGCACCATGTCGCCTTTGTTGCTGCCGCCCAAGGGAGCGCTTGAACCGTCGATATCCGAGTCGGCATAGATACCCGCAGCCCCAACGGTGAACTGTTCACGCTTGAGAAACGCCATGCCTGCCGGGTTGCCGGCGACTGTGCTGGCGTCTTCCGCCGATGACGACCGACCCGCGAAGCCCACGCCCATGCCGCTGATGCTCTGCTCGTTGATGGCGAAGCCGCTGGCGAAGAGCTGAGTGGAGGCAAGCGTGACTGCAAGACCGAGGCTCGATCTGATCATGACTTTTTTCATTGTTGTTGTTACTCCGTGGGTGATCACCGGCGCAAATTACCAATAAATCATGGGCGGCGCTATAGCCCTGTATCAGGCTAGATAGAGCTGTTTTGTAGGACAATCCGATCATCGGGCTGTCCAGCGGGGCAATTTCGTACAGACTCGTCCAGCCGCGATTTGAGGATTTGACGACGTTTTTTTGGCGGTGAGGCAGGGGGCATCCTGGCTTCATCGCTCAAAGGTGCATGCCGTCTGGCTTTGGGTGGGTTGATGAGATATTGACGGTGCGGGAAGGGCGCTGGGCTGAGGGGCTGGGGCGCTAGCGAAGCGGCGTGCAGTGAAGCTTGATACCAAGCCCTTCAAACAGGCGTTTTTTTTGTAACAAGGAGGATAAACAGGCGAACCCCACGCGTGGCAGCGATCAATCGGACGGGGTTCACCTGGAAGCGAGAGGCCGCTCGCCCTCCGCTCAGTTAAAGCATAGCTTTAACTTTGCCGCGTAAAGTGACGTTTGTCGGGAAGGTGAAGCCGACGGGGGGGGCGGGGAACGCCCTCAGGCCACGAGGGACTGACGGGCGCGTTCGATCACAGCCTGCAATGGGGCAGGGGCAGCATATTGCTCAGGGTAAAGGCGCTCGGTATGGCGGGCTACGCCATGCTCGTTTACCACGGAGAAACTGAAGCTGTCGTTGCGCGCGGCAAGGATCACGCAGCGCAGCGGCGCGAAGGCTTGGGACAGGGTATGGATAGCGGACTGGGTCTGGGTATTGAAAGTCATTGTTAGTGTTCCTGCGATTGACACGGATCAGAGCCGTGCGGCATTGAATTTGTTCCGGCCCGCATCGACGTATGTGCGGGAAACCTGCCGGAACAGTACAGCGCGCCTGTGACGCCAATATGAACGTGGCGGAGGCGGCGGTCGGTACGCAAGACGAGAGGCGCCAGGACCTTGGGTTACTGAAGGTCGAAGCAAGCCTGGGGAAGCGAGACAGCGGGGCGTGACACAAGGGACGCTTGGCGCTGGCCTGAAGGCCGAGTGGGGTCCGAAAAAACAGCGGGATGCATGGCCACGAAGGCGTGCGATAAAGCTGAAGGGACTTGAGCGGCCGAAATTGCTTTCAGCTTTTGTACAAACTGCGGCGAAACTTACAGGCAAGCGAGGCTGAGTGCAACTTCAATTAGCTGAACCCGACGAACGGCTAACGCTCGCGGCCATGCCGTTGAGAGGAGTCAACGGCCAAAGCGGTGCAAGGCCTTGCGCCAAGCGGGGGCGTTGTGCACATGATGAAGCGTAATTGTCATATTCCCGACGGGGCGCTTTCGCTCCAGGCCACGCCCTCCATTTATTTTTTAAGTCAATGAAAAAAAACAGATTTTAAAGCTGGTGAAAAAATGGACAGTTTGTCTGCAAGCCCCGGCCTGTCGGGCTTTGCGGTCGCCCGGGGGGCGTTGTCCACTGAGTTATCCACAGCTTCTGTGGATTGTGAGAGAAGATTGCTCTAGGCCAATGTTCCCAGCGAAACGAGAGATCTGACAGTTCCCTGCCCCGCGCCTTGTCAATGGCGAGGGTGTAACTTTTTGGCATAACCCGAGCCGAGGGTAGAATGCTCAGGCCTCGTCCCCGCGCCTGGCCAGCGCGTCATCCTTTTGACCGTACCGCACATGCCCGATGAAGCCCTTCGCTTGTTTTTCGCCGCCTTTGCTGGCGCCGTTCCGTTCGTCGGGCTGGCCTGGTATTTCCATCGCGCGGCCACGTTCGCGCGAAACACTTCGCCGCTGCTTGAAGAGCGACTGCGCGTTGCCCAGCTGAATGAGCAGGCGCTGGAGCAACGCTTGCAGCTACAGGGCGCGGAACTCGCCGGGCTGGTAGACCAGCAGGCCAGCCTGCGCGCCGAACTCGCCGCCGGCGCGCGCGAGCTCGACCTGCTGCGCCTGGACGTGGACAACGCCCGGGATGCCTCGCATGCCTGGGCCCATGAACGCGCGCAGCGGGAGGGGGAGCTGCGCCAGTTGGAGGCGCGCTGCGCCGGCCTCAGCGCTGAGCTGCGTGAGCAACAGGAAGGCCATGAACAGCGCTTGCAGGACATGCAGAACGCTCGCGACGAATTACGCGCGCAATTCGCCGAGCTGGCCGGAAAAATCTTCGAAGAACGTGAGCAACGCTTCGCCGAGAACAGCCAGCAACGGCTTGGGCAACTGCTTGACCCGTTGCGCGATCGCATCCAGGCCTTCGAAAAGCGCGTGGAGGACAGCTACAACAGTGAAGCGCGCGAACGGTTTTCGCTGGCCAAGGAGCTGGAACGGCTGCAACAGCTCAACCTTCGCTTGAGCGACGAAGCCACTAACCTGACCCAGGCACTGAAGGGGCAGAAAACCCAAGGCAACTGGGGCGAGTTGGTACTCGAGCGCGTGCTCGAACATGCCGGCCTGCAAAAAGGCCGCGAGTACCGGACTCAAGTGAACCTCAAGAGCGCGGATGGCGAACGCTTCCAGCCCGATGTGTTGGTGACCTTGCCAGGCGACAAGCAAGTGGTGGTCGACGCCAAGGTAAGCCTCACCGCCTGGCAGCAGCATATTGCCGCCACCGAAGCGGACGTGGCCCACACCGCCCTCAAGCAGCATGTGCATAGCCTGCGCTCCCACATAAAAGGCTTGGCGGGCAAGGATTACAGCCGCCTGGAAGGGTTGCACAGCCTGGATTTCGTGCTGTTGTTTGTGCCCATCGAAGCGGCGTTTTCAGCGGCGCTGCAGCAGGACCCCGGCTTGTTCCAGGAGGCCTTCGATAAACAGATCGTGGTGGTGAGCCCTACGACATTGCTGGCCACCCTCAAAGTGGTGGACAGCCTCTGGAAACAGGAGCGCCAGAGCCAGAACGCCCGGGAAATCGCCGAGCGCGCCGGGTGGCTCTATGACAAGTTCGTACTGTTCATCCAGGACCTGGATGAGGTGGGTAACCGCTTGCAGCAACTCGACAAGGCGTACGCCAGCGCGCGCAACAAGCTCACCGAGGGGCGTGGCAACCTGGTGAGCCGCAGCGAACAGCTGAAGTTGTTGGGCGCGCGGGCCAGCAAAAGCCTGCCGCCCGACTTGCTGGACCGTGCGATGGCGGCAGCCGAGGAGGGCGCCCCCGGGCCCGTGGAGAGCGACTCAAGCCCGCGCCAGATCATGGCTGGCGAGGTATCGATTAAGTAGTGCCCGCAAGGCGGCCGGTTTCAGCGGCTTGGGCAGGTAATCCAGGCCCGCGGCATGTACCTGGGCGACGGTTTCGGGGCGGCCATCGGCGCTGATCACCACGCCTGGAACCGGGGCGTTGAGCTGCGTGCGCAACCAGCCCACCAACGCCGGGCCGGTATCGCCCTCGTCCAGGTGGAAATCAACCAGCGCCAGCGTAGGCTGGGCGCCACCGGCGAGCAGGGCCGCGCAGCCCTCACGGTCAGCGGCTGTCCATACCGTGCAGCCCCAGCGTTCGAGCAGGCTGGCCATCCCGGTGAGGATGCTTTCTTCGTTGTCCACGCACAGCACCCGTAAGCCGCTTAAAGGCCGGGCGCTCGGTACCGCCGCGGGTTGCCGAGGCGCCGCGGCTTCGGCCAGCGGCACGGTCACGCTGAATACGCTGCCTTGGCCTGGCCAGGAGCGCACTTGGAGCCTATGCCCCAGCAGGCGGCAAAGCCCGTCGGCGATGGCCAGGCCCAGGCCAAGGCCTTTTTCGGCACGGGTCTGGTGGCTGTCCAGGCGCTTGAATTCCTCGAATATCACGCCCAGCTTGTCGTCCGGAATGCCCGGCCCACGGTCCCACACCTCCAGCCGCACGGCCTTGCCTTGGCGCCGCACGCCCAGCAACACCGGGCCCTTGGCATAGCGGAACGCGTTGGTAAGGAAATTCTGCAGAATGCGGCGCACCAGCTTGATGTCGCTGTCCACCCGAAGGGTGCTGCCGCGTACGCGGAAACTCAGCCCCTGCTCTTGGGCCAGCGCTGAAAACTCGGTGCCCAGCGCGCCGTACAGCTCGTTGATAGAGAAGGCGTTGCGGTTGGGCGTGACCCGGCCGTTTTCCAGCCGGGAAATGTCCAGCAGATCCCCGATCAGGTCCTCGGCCGAGCGCAGCGCGCTATCCATGTGCCGTACCAGTTGCGCGGCATCGGCGGGGAGGTCGTCGCCGTGGTGGCCCAGCGCGGCGCAGAACAGCCGGGCGGCGTTCATTGGCTGCATCAGGTCATGGCCCACGGCGGCGAGGAAACGGCTTTTGGAACGGTTGGCGGTGTCTGCGTGGGCCTTGGCTTCGATCAGCGCGTGGTTCAGCGCCGACAGCTCGCCCGTACGCTCGGCTACCCGCAGCTCCAGGCTTTCATTGGCGTGCTTGAGCGCCCGCTCGGCCTCTCGGTACGCGGTGATGTCCGTGAAGCTCATCACGAAGCCGCCACCGGGCATGGGGTTGCCGATCAACTCGATCACCTGCCCATTCGGGAACACCCGCTCGGAGGTGTGCGCGCGGCCTTGACGCATGTAGTGCAGCCGCCGTGCCACGTGCACTTCCGCCTCGCCCGGCCCGCAAAACCCGCGCTCGGCGTTGAACCGGATGATGTCGGCGATCGGCCGCCCCACCGCTATCAAGCCTTCGGGGTAGTTGAACAGTTCCAGGTAACGCCGGTTCCAGGCCACCAGGCGCAGGTGCTGGTCCACCACGCTGATGCCCTGGGTAATGTTTTCGATGGCGCCTTGCAGCAACGCACGGTTGAACTGAAGCACCTCGGAGGCTTCGTCGGCGATACGCACGACGTCCTCGAGCTGCATGTCGCGGCCTTCGATCGCCGCCTTCACCACGGCCCGGGTAGACGATGTGCCCAAGGTGCCCGCCAGCAGCCGCTCGGTATGGGCGATCCATTCAGGGTCCGCGGTCTGGCTGGGGTTGAAACCCTTGCCTTGGCGATAGGCGAATCGGCTGAAGCTTTGCTGTGCGCGCTCCTCGCCCACAAAGCGGCTGGCCAGCTTCAACAGGTCGTCCAGCTGGACTGCCAGCAGGCCTTTGTTGTTGGGCCGCAGGCTTTGCTGGTGGCCCACGAAACGCCCTGCCTGCCAGTGTTCGGACACGCGGGTGCGTGACAGCACCGACACCCACACAAACAGAATGAAATTACCCGCCAGCGACAGCACCACGCCTTGGGTCAGCGCAGAGATGGGCAAATGCAGCGGGTTGCCGTGGAGCCAGCTCAAGGCAGGGAATGCCGCCAGGGGCCAACCCAGGCTGTGGGCGGCGATCGGCAGCACCAGCGCGTAGAACCACAGGAAGCTGCCGGCGGCCAGGCCGGCGAATACCCCTCGGCGGTTGGCCTGTTTCCAGTACAGCGCGCCGACCATGGCTGGGGTGAGCTGCGCCACCGCGGCGAAGGCGATCTGGCCGATGGTCGCCAGGCTTGCAGTGGAGCCCAGCAGCCGGTAGCTGACGTAGGCCAGCAACAGGATGACCAGAATGCTCACCCGCCGCGCCGACAGCATCCAGTGGCGGAAGGCCTCGAACGGGCGCTCGGCCCGTTGGCGCCGCAACAGCCAGGGCAACAGGATGTCATTGGACACCATGGTCGACAGCGCCACGCTTTCCACGATCACCATGCCGGTGGCCGCCGAGGCTCCGCCGATAAAGGCCAGCAACGCCAGCGCCGGGTGGGCCTCGGCCAAGGGCAGGCTGATCACGAAGGAGTCGCGGATCACCGCGTCGGGCAGCAGCATGCGGCCGGCGAGCGCGATAGGCACCACGAACAGCGCGGCCAGGAGCAGGTAACCTGGGAACACCCAGCGCGCCAGGCGGAAATCCCGGGGCTCGATGTTTTCCACTACGGTGACTTGAAATTGCCGGGGCAGGCAGATCATCGCCATCATCGCCACGCCGGTTTGTACCAACATCGAGGGCCAATTGATGGTTTCGCTCCAGTAATTCTCCAGCGCAGGCGCTTGTCGCGCCTGCGCGATGAGGTCGCCGAAGCCGCCGTACAGCTCGTAAGTAATGAACGCGCCCACCGCCAGGAAGGCGAACAGTTTCACCATGGCTTCGAAAGCAATCGCCAGCACCATGCCCCGATGGTGCTCGGTGACGTCCAGGCTGCGGGTGCCGAACACGATCGTGAACAGCGCCAGCACCAATGACACCACCATGGCGGTGTCCTGAACCCGTGGCCCCGTGGCGTCGGCGCTGGCGCCGATGAGCAGGTTGACCCCCAGCACGATACCTTTGAGCTGGAGGGCAATATAAGGAAGCATGCCGATCAGGCAGATCAGCGCCACCACGATCGCCAGCGGTTGCGATTTGCCATAGCGCGCCGCGATGAAGTCGGCGATGGAGGTGATGTTCTCCTGCTTGCTGATCAGCACCATTTTCTGCAACACGCGAGGCGCCAGCAGTAGGAGGAGGGCAGGGCCGAGGTAGATCGGCAGGAAGGCCCACAGTTGCTCGGCCGCCTGGCCCACCGCGCCGAAGAAGGTCCAGCTGGTGCAGTACACCGCCAGCGACAGGCTATACACCCACGCCCGCAGCCGGGGGGACAGAGAGGTGCGGCGGCGGTCGCCCCAATAGGCGATGGCAAACATGACGGCCATATAGGCCAGGGCGACCGCGGCGATCAGCCCGCTGGAAAGCGACATTGCGGCTCCATGTTGGGGAATTAGCGCAAAGGGGAAGTCTGGCATGGCCAGCGCGGTTCGTCAGGCGCGACCATGGTCTATTCCGCGGCCGGGGAATCAGCGCGCTGGCGCGTGTGGCTTTTTTCAGAGACGGGCGTTCCAATAGAGCAAAGCCAGGCACTGGCCCACCATGAGAACCAAGGACGATGAGTTCACAGTTGCAGCTGTTGCGTACACGGCGCTTTTTGCCGTTCTTTCTTACCCAGGCGCTGGGCGCGTTCAATGACAACGTGTTCAAGCAATCGCTGATCCTGGCCATTCTCTACAAGCTCAGCATCGAGGGCGATCGCACCTTCTGGATCAACCTCTGTGCCTTGCTGTTCATTCTGCCGTTCTTTCTGTTCTCCGCCCTGGCGGGGCAGATCGGTGAGCGCTTCGCCAAGGATCGGTTGATTCGTGCGATCAAGCTGGCCGAAGTCCTGATCATGGGGCTAGGGGCGGTCGGCTTCTTTTATGGGCAGCTGCCGTTGCTGCTGCTGACGCTGTTCGCCATGGGCACTCATTCGGCGGTGTTCGGCCCGGTGAAATACTCGATTCTTCCCCAGGCCCTGACGCCCAGGGAATTGCTCGGCGGCAACGGCCTGGTGGAGATGGGAACCTTCCTGGCGATTCTCGGCGGCACGATCAGCGCCGGCGTGCTAATGGCCGAAGCGGTATATGCGCCGAGCGTGGCCATCGCCATCGTGACTGTCGCGCTGATGGGGTACCTGGCCAGCCGCGCCATCCCACCTGCGGCAGCCTCCGCGCCCGGCCTCAAAATAAGCTGGAACGTGCCGGTACAAACCTGGCGTACCCTGCGGCTCGGGCTGGGGCAAACCCAGGCCGTGTCCCGCTCGCTGCTGGGTAACTCGTGGTTCTGGTTCGTTGGGGCCATTTACCTCACGCAAATCCCCACCTACGCCAAGGTGTGGCTGCACGGCGATGAAACGGCGGTCACCCTGGTGCTTACGGTGTTTTCCGTGGGGATTGCCGTGGGCTCGATGCTTTGCGAGCGGCTGTCCGGCCGGCAGGTGGAGATCGGCCTGGTGCCGTTTGGTTCGTTCGGCCTCACACTGTTCGGCCTGTTGTGGTGGTGGCACTCAGGGAATGTACCGGCCCCTGAAAACGGTGAAAGCCTTGGCTGGCTGCAATTGCTGGGAACCGGGGCGGTGTGGCCGGTGCTGCTGGACATCCTCGGGCTGGGGATCTTCGGCGGCTTCTATATCGTGCCACTGTATGCGCTTATCCAGGCTCGCACGCCGGAGCACCAGCGCGCCCAGGTGATCGCGGCCAACAATATTGTCAATGCCTTGTTCATGGTGGTGTCGGCCATCGTGGCGGTGGCCCTGCTCAGCGGCGCGGGCCTGAGTATTCCGCAGTTGTTCCTGGTTGTGTCGCTGATGAACATCGCCGTGAACGCCTACATCTTCAAGATCGTGCCCGAGTTCACCGTGCGCTTCCTGATCTGGCTGCTGAGCCACTCGATGTACCGGGTGCGCCACGAAGGGCTGGATAATATTCCGGAGGAGGGCGCGGCGCTGCTGGTGTGCAACCACGTGTCATTCGTGGACGCGCTGCTCATCGCCGGCGCGGTGCGGCGGCCGGTGCGCTTCGTGATGTATTACCGGATTTACAACCTGCCGGTGCTCAACTTCTTCTTCCGCACCGTAGGGGCGATCCCCATCGCAGGGCGTTCCGAAGACCTGCTCATTTATGAGCGCGCGTTCCGTGACATCGCCGGCTACCTTGCCGCGGGTGAGCTGGTGTGTGTGTTCCCGGAGGGCAAGCTGACCACGAGCGGCGAGATCGATACCTTCAAAAGCGGCACCACGACCATTCTGGGGCAAACCGCCGTGCCGGTGATTCCCATGGCGTTGCGAGGGTTATGGGGCAGCTTTTTCAGCCGCGCGCCGCACAAGGGGCTGTTCCGAAGGTTCTGGTCGCGGGTAGCGGTTGTGGCGGGCCCGGCGGTGGGCGAGGGCGAGCAATTGCCGGGGCGGTTGCGCGAGAAGGTGCAGGTGTTGCGAGGGAGCGAACAATAGCTAAAGCCCTTATTCGCGAGCTACGCCTGCGGCTGCGCTTGCTCCCACAGGGCGGTGCTTGCCTTGCTAGACAGGCCTGCCTTTGCATTGGCAGGGGAGTTGCCGTTTGAAGCCTGGGTTCGAAGACAAGCGCTGCAAAAAAACCTAGGCATCAACCATAGAATCTCCCACAGGCCCGCGCAGGGCAAAGCTCGCGAATGGGCGGATTACTCCGTCCCTTTCATCCTTCGGAAGAAGGTAGAAAGCAGCGCCCCGGAGATGTTGTGCCATACGCTGAACAGGGCGCTGGGGACGGCGGCAATCGGTGAGATGTGCGCGGCGGCCAGTGCCGCGCCCAGGCCGGAATTCTGCATGCCCACTTCCAGCGCCAGCGACTTGCGCTGGGCCAGCGGTAGCCCGCACAGGCGCCCGGTGAAGTAGCCCAGCAAGTAGCCGAAGCCGTTATGCAGCATCACCACGGCCATGATCAGCAGCCCGGATTCGGCGATGCGCGCCTGGCTGGCGGCCACCACCGCGCACACGATCATCACGATGCTCACCACCGACACCAGCGGCAGCACGTCCACCGCCACCGCCACCGCGGCGCCCAGCACCCGCTGTGCAATCACGCCAAGCACGATCGGCAGCATCACGAATTGCAGGATGGACCAGAACATGTCCCAGAAGCTCACTGGCATCCACGCCGAGGCCAGCAGCCAGATGAGCGTGGGCGTGAGCAGCGGGGCGAGCAAGGTCGTGACCGCGGCAATCGCCACGGACAGCGCCAGGTCGCCCTTGGCCAGCCAGGTCATCACGTTGGAGGACGTACCGCTAGGGCAGCAACCCACCAGGATCACCCCAACCGCGATGTCCGGCGGCAAGTGAAACGCCCGGCACAGCACCCAGGCCACGCCCGGCATGATCACGAAATGCGCGACCACCCCAAGCCCCACTCGCCACGGGTGGCGGAACACCTCGGCGAAATCGTCCAGGCGCAGGGTGAGCCCCATGCCGAACATCACCAGCCCCAGCAGCGGGACGATCGCACCCTTGAGGCCAATGAACCAGGCCGGCTGCATAAATGCCAACAGGGCGAACAGCAGCACCCAGATGGCAAAGGTATTCCCCACGAAACGGCTGAAAGCGGCCAGGGCGCGCATGACATTTCCTTCTTATAGTAATGACCGGGTACAGGCAGCTCAGATGCCCTGGGGGATTTCTTCGCCGCCCAACGCCTCGAACAGCGCTGGCAGGAAGTCGCCGAAGGTAAGCATCATCAGCGTGAAGCTGGCGTCGAGCTGGCTCAGGGCTTCCTCGCCGCCGTCTTCCTCGGCCTGGTCCTGCAGCAACTCTTCGAAGCGCAGCCGCTTGATCACCATCTTGTCGTCCAGCACGAACGACAGCTTGTCCTGCCAGGCGAGGGCCAGCTGGGTGACTTGCTTGCCGGTGCTGAGGTGCAGCTGGATTTCGTCGCTGGTGAGGTCTTGGCGCTTGCAGCGAACGATGCCGCCGTCTTCGCCGGTGTCACGCAGCTCGCATTCGTCCAGTACAAAGAAGTCGGGCGCGGCCTGCTGGGTTTTTACCCAGTCGGTCAGGGTGGCGCTCGGGGCGATTTTTACCGACAGCGGCCGCACCGGCAGCGAACCCATCACTTCCCGCAGGGTGGACAGCAGGTCTTCGGCGCGCTTGGCGCTGGCGGAGTTCACCAGGATCAGCCCTTGCTTGGGGGCAATGGCTGCGAACGTGCTGGAGCGGCGGATGAAGGCACGGGGCAGGAACGCCTGGATGATTTCGTCCTTTATCTGGTCGCGTTCCTTTTTATAGACCTTGCGCATCTGCTCGGCCTCGATCTCTTCGATCTTTTCCTGAACCGCGTCACGCACGACGCTGCCAGGCAGGATGCGCTCTTCCTTGCGGGCGGCGATCAGCAGGAAATCCTGGCTCACATGCACCAGCGGGGCATCCTCGCCCTTGCCGAACGGAGCGACGAAGCCATAGGTGGCCAGTTCCTGGCTGGCGCACGGCCGCGCCGGCTTGCTGGCCAATGCGTCTTCCAGCGCTTGGGCATCGAACGGCACATCCTGGGTAAGGCGGTAGACAAGCAGGTTTTTGAACCACATGGGCGGGTGTCTCTGTTAATACACAAGCCGCGCATTATTCGCTCTGTTTCCCCTCAGGCCAAGCGTGGGCTAAGTCTTTGGAAGGGCAGGAAAAATTTTTTAAAAAAACGCTTGCCAGCAGGGAAGCCCCTCCGTAGAATGCGCGCCACACCGAGAGACAAAGGGTGATTAGCTCAGCTGGGAGAGCATCTGCCTTACAAGCAGAGGGTCGGCGGTTCGATCCCGTCATCACCCACCACTCGTGTGTATCGCGCAGCGGTAGTTCAGTCGGTTAGAATACCGGCCTGTCACGCCGGGGGTCGCGGGTTCGAGTCCCGTCCGCTGCGCCATATTTGCTTCAAGGGCCCACTGAACACCCTTGAGCTACTGAAGAAGGCGACCTTAACCGGTCGCCTTTTTTATTGCCTTCGATCTCATCCGCCCCGTTTTCTTCCGCCGTTGCCGCTGTTCTCGTGCGCCAGGAATAGCCCGGTCGCATCGGGTTCGGTCTGGTTGATAGCGCCCAGTTGATGTATCAGCTGGGCAGGGCGGCTGCCACGCAAGCCCGCGAGGGTGAGTTCGCCGTCCCTGACGTAGGTGAACACCCCGCTCACCGAAAACGGCGTCACGTAGCGCGCATGCTGGGCCAGCCCGCTTGCCGCCCGACGAAACGCCGCGGATTCGAAAAAGCGCCGCCGCGCCAGCGCGGAGTCAAACACCACTTCCAGCATCGCCAGATGCAGCCGCGCCGCGGGGGCTTCGTGGCGCACGTTGGGGGAGGGCGGGCTGGGGCGTTGATTGTCGTAAGGGGCCGGCAAATGTAGGCGTAATTTCATCACGGCGGGTTCCGCCAGAAACGCTGCCGCCAGCTGCTCGCACAGGTATTGGTTGAAGGGGCCGCTGTCGCCGGCTTCTCCATGAAAATGCACATGCAAACGGTCCAGCGGGTCGGTCTCGTTGGGGCAGGGGTCGGCCAGGTAGTCCACAAGGGTGGTGGAGCCTTCGGGCAAATCGTAGCAGAGGGTTTCTTCGAACACGTTCTGCTCGTCCACGAACAGCACCTTGCTGGCGGCCTTGAAACGTTGCTGATCGGCCGCCGAAGCAAAGCCGATTTCCACCGCGCCATCGAGCACATAGCCCGGCAAGGGTGCGATCCCGTCGATCAGGGGCCATAAGTGGGCATCGTGTTCCCGCGCGAAATGATACTGCACGTACCACCCCAGCCCGGGGATGCGCGCGCACAGAGGGCCGTGCACATCGCGCCAGTAAGCGGCGAACAGCTTGTGGGGAACCTTGGAGTGGCGCAGCACGGTGGTGTAGGAGTTGACCGCGATGCCGCGATCGCGCGAGGACGAGTCCAGTGCGGTGAGTGGGTTGTCCATGTAATCATTCCCTGTGTGCTGCCTGATCCATACGACCCAGGCGCAGCGGTGTTGGCACTGGCATCGGTCGATTTTCCCGACGTGAGGTAAATCGCGCACCTGTTGAGTGTAGGCACTACGCTGGCGCGAGCCTTGCAACAGGATTGTTCTTTGCCCGCTGCCTTTGGAGCCCGCCATGAGTTGCCCCGAAAACATCGACCCAACGGAATGGACCTTGCGTTGCGAACTGGCGGCACTGTACCGCCTGATCGCGCATTTCCGCATGACTGACCTGATCGACACCCACATCAGCCTGCGGGTGCCCGGGCCGGACCACCACTTCCTGATCAATCGCTACGGTGTGCTGTTCGACCACATGCGGGCCAGCGACCTGGTGCTCATCGACCGCGACGGGCGCCGCGTGAATCCGGATTACAAGGACCACAATGTCAATGAGGCGGGGTTCGTCATTCATTCGGCGATTCATATGGCGCGGCCGGACATGAACTGCGTGATCCACACCCATACCGCCGCGGGCATGGCGGTGTCGGCCCAGGCGCGGGGCCTGTTGCCCATTACCCAGCACGCGCTGAAGTTCTACGGCAAGTTGGCCTATCACACCTACGAAGGCGTGGCGCTCTGCCTCAGCGAACGGGAGCGGCTGGTGCGTGACCTAGGCCCGCACCGGGCGATGATCCTGCGCAATCACGGGCTGTTGGCGGGCGGGCGTAATGTGGCCGAGGCTTTCCACGAGATACATTTCCTGGAGCGAGCCTGCCAGGCGCAGGTGCAAGCGCTGGCGGGGGGGAGCGAGCTGATCTATCCCTCCGAGGAGGTGTGCCGCCTCACCGCCAGCCAGTTCACCGACGACGACGAAGGCATGGCCTTGATCCAGCTGGCCTGGGACGCCGCCCTCAAGCTGATCGCTCACCAGCGTGAGGATTACTGCTCATGAGCGGCGTGGTATTGGTAAGCGGTACCGCCGACCTGGCCGAACTGCGCCCGGCCATCCAAGCACTGGCGCCAGGCTTGCCGGTGTATTTGCAGGGCGAGCCGGGGGCTGAACAGGCGGACGTCGCCGCCTGCTGGTGCCCGGCACCTGGCAGCCTCGGCAGCTATCCCCACCTGCGGTTGGTGCAATCCATTGCCGCCGGGATCGATAACGTGTTGCGCGACCCCAGCCGGCCCGCCGATGTGCCGGTGTGCCGGATCGTGGATGCCGATCATCGCCAGGGCATGACCGAATACGTACTCTGGGCCGTGCTTCATTATCACCGCCACCTGGATACCCTGATGGCGAACCAGGCGCGGAAAATATGGGCCGAACCGCCGCAGCACCCGGCCAGCGCCCGAACGGTTGGCATTCTGGGGCTGGGCGCGTTGGGCGCCCACGCGGCCGCTGCCCTGGTAGGGTTGGGCTTCGAGGTACGCGGCTGGGCACGGTCGGCCAAAGCCATCGACGGCGTTACCAGCTTTGCCGGCCCAGCCGCATTGATGGATTTTCTGGAAGGCGTGAGCATCCTGGTGTGTCTGCTGCCGCTGACCGAGGAAACCCGGGGCGTGCTGAATGCCCGTGCCTTTGAGCGGCTTGCCCCCGGCGCGGCGCTGATCAATTGCGGGCGTGGCGAGCACCTGGTGCTGCCCGATATGCTCGCCGCGCTGGACAGCGGCCAACTGCGTGGCGCCGTGCTGGATGTGTTCGAGCACGAGCCGCTACCGCCGCAAGACCCCCTCTGGCGCACACCGGGCGTGGTCGTGACCCCGCACATGGCGTCGTCGGCTTCGGTCGAAGGCATCGCCCGGCAAGTGGTCGCCAACGTGCGCCGGTTGCAGGCGGGAGAGCCGTTACTGAATCAGGCAAACCCTGAATCGGGGTACTGAGAAAGGCTCAGACGAGCTTGAAGGCTTCGAGCGGCGCATGGGAGCCCTTGCCCCGCAATTCGTTGATCGCATGCAGAAGAATTACCAGCAGCACCTTGTCGTTATGCCACTGGCGTGATTCCAGGTTGCGCTGGACCTTGGCTGGTATCTGCGGGTCGACCAAGGTCAGCAGCACCTGCTCGCCCCGCGCTTCTACCGTGTGTTTCACGGGTGGGTCCAGCCGCTCGAGCAACAGGTGCAAATCCTTCATTGGCCACCTCCGAGGCGCCGACCTGACAGTTCTGCCAGCTATTGCAGCGCAAACCAACCGGGCAAACTCACTGGAGCATAGTTCCTCCGGAGCCACCCGATGCGTAATACATCCCTGCAACTATTGGCAACCGACCCGCGGCAATCCGTGCTGCTGCGCCTCAGGGGCGTGCCCACCGTTGCCTTCATGCCCTTCGGATACGCTCCGCCGAACTGTCGCGTTGTAGGTTATGGCGGTTTTCATGCGGAGGCCGATGGGATGCTTTTGTTGGGCAATGGGTACCGTGGTTATTCACCAACCCTGCTTCGCTTTACCCGGGCGGACGCCTTGAGCCCGTTCGGAGCGGGTGGGGTGAATTGCTATGGGTATTGCGCAGGGGATCCCGTCAATAGACATGATCCTGAGGGAGAGTTTTTCAAGTGGTTATGGCCTTACGTCCGAAGTGCCCTGGGCTTTGACTTCCCTTGGCGTATACCCTCGATCGCGAGCAGGGCTTCAGTGTCGCTAACACGGCCACTCGTGCTTGCTCCGAAATCGAAACATCTGGAGCTTGTCAGTACAAGCTTTCGTCGCTCAGCGCGCTGATAGTGTCCAAGAGCCGGGGCGTCAGGGATTACCAGGCATTGGCACACAATCTGCTCTACCTACCCCATCTCTGCCCAGCCGCCGGTTTCCCGGCGCGGGCTCACTCGGCTGAGGTAGCGCATGCGGTTTTCCTGTGTGGGTTGTGGCAAGTGCTGTAACGATCATCACGTTCCGCTCACCCTTGATGAGGCGAAGCAGTGGGCGGCGGATGGAGGTACCTTGATCGTGCTCACCGAAGGGTTTCTCGACGACGAACGCGTGGCGCTGGACTCGGCCTTGCAACATGCCCAGCGCCGCTCGCTGCGCGTACCGTGCGGCAGCACCCATGCCCATGTGGCTATTACCTTCGCGGCGTTCAACGTAGGGCCGTGCCGTAACCTGGACGAAAACCTGATGTGCCGGATCTACGACCGCCGGCCATTGGTGTGCCGTATTTATCCGGCTGAGATCAACCCGCACATTCCGTTGCGCGCCGGAAACAAGGACTGCCCGCCTCAAGCCTGGGAGCAAGGGCCGGTGTTGATCCACGGTGGCAAGCCGGTCGCGTCGGAGCTGGAGCAGTTGATCGAGCGCTCGCGCCAGGCAGACCGTGACGACATCGCCGCCAAGGCGGCTATCTGCAAGCTGTTGGGCATTCGCACCATGGCGCTGAAGGGCGAAGGGTTCACGGCGTTCATGCCGAACATGCAGCACTTCATGCAAGCGGCGGAGCGGGTAGAGGCGTTGGGGTTGGCTGCCAAGGCCAGCGATCAGCCGTGGTCGCTGCACGCCCCGAGCGAGGATCTGGTCGCGCGGTTGGAAGCCACCGGGGCGTTGATAGCCGCGGCGCTGGAACAGCAGAACTCGGCGTACATTGCGCTGCGCAAGGCGTCCTGACGGGCAGCTGGGCCCTGGCTTGGTCCCTGTGGGACCTGGCGATAGCCAGGGAATTCGCACGCTTCGCCGGATTCAGGGCCAAGCGTGCGAACAGCCGTTAGAAGTCGACGGTGCCGGAGAACTTCACCAGGCGCGGTTCGCCCTGGGTGAGGTAACCACCGTAGGCCGAGGCCCAGTAGTTCTTGTCGGTGATGTTTTCCACGTTCATACGCAAGGTCACGTCCTTCTGGTTGACCTTGAATTTGTAACGGGCGCCGGCATCGAAGCGGTTCCAGGTCGGCAGGGTGAGGGTGTTCTCGGCGTTGGCGTACTGGCCGCCGGTGCGCAGCATCCGAGCGTTCAAGGCTACGCCCTCTAAGCCTGGAACGTCCCAGTCCACGCTGGCGTTCATGGTGAAGGTGGGTACACCCACAGCATCCTTGCCTTCGGTGTCCGCATCGCCCGTGTTTTTCATTTCGGTGAAGATGCGCGTGGCACCTGCCATCAGGCGCAGGCCGTCGATGGGCTCGCCGAACAGGTTGAGTTCGATGCCTTTGTTGACCTGGTCGCCCTTGGCCACGAAGGTACCGTTTTGCTCGTACCCGTCAGTCGGCTTTTCAATCCGGAACACGCCCAGTGTGGCCCCGTAAGTTTCCAGGTCCAGCTTCACGCCGGCCTCAAGTTGCTTGGTGCGGCCCGGGGCGAAGACCTCGCCAGGGTTATTGACGGTTCCGTTGTTGGGCGCGGTAGGCCCTTGCGCCAAGCCTTCAATCCGGTTCGCATAGAGCGAAACGCTGTTCCATGGCTTATAGACGATGCCATACACAGGGGTTGTGATTGCTTCGTCATAGACAGGGTCCAGGCGGCTGCCGCTCCCATACCCATAGGACTGCACCAGAAGCTGCTGTCGACGCAGCCCGGCGGTTACAAGCAGAGTGTCATCGAAGAAGCCGAGCGTATCGGAAATCGCGATGCTTCGGTTCCGGGTCTTACCCGTCACATTTGGGTCGCTCAGTTCACCGCCTTTGAGATACCAATCCGAGGGTTTTGCGATCGCAGCGGGGTGATAGATGTTGGTCGCTACTGGCGGGTAGTTGTAGAACTCGTAGGCATTCTCTTGTTGGGTCCAGATAGTCGCCGCGCCAATCGCGATCTGGTGGCTTACTGGCCCCGTCTGGAAATGCCCGTTCAATCCGGCCGAGAAGCTGTTGTTGTCTTCATTGTGGTCGATGGTCGACCCGCCCACCGTCGCGGCCCCAGTCGTTGCGTCAGTCAGAGTCGGGGTGCCATACATACCAGTTTCATGGGTGTGTCTGGCGCCGCCCGCCAGGCTGGCAGTCCAGCTGTCGTCCAAATCATATTCGGCGCGGATCATGCCGAAAGTGTCTTCGGTTTCGGTGTAGGTCCAGTCCGGCGCGTAATTCTTGCGCGCGTCAGGCGCGCTTGGAATGCTGGTCAAGGCGCCCAATTGCACAGAGTTACGGGCTTGATTGATCCGCTGCTTCTGATACCCGAAATCCGTAGATACACGGAAGCGATCGCCGCGGTAATCCAGCCCTGCCACAAACAACTTGCTGCGCTGACTTTCATCATCTATCGCGGTGTCACCCTCGCGCTGGCTGAGGTTCACACGGGCGCCAAAGCGATTGTCTTCACCGAAGCGTTGGCCCAAGTCCAAGTGCTCGCCCATGCGGCCGTCACTCGAAATATCCTGCGTATACCGACGAATCGGTGTATCACTGGCGCGCTTTGATACCAGGTTCACCGCCCCGCCCAGGCCGGTACCCGTGGGCGACACGCCGTTAAGGAACGAGTTTGGCCCTTTGAATACCTCTACACGCTCCAGTGCATCGGTTGACAGGATCTGTCGAGGCAACACGCCGTACAGGCCGTTATAGGAAATGTCATCACCGGCCAGCGTGAGGCCGCGGATCACGAACAATTGCGAATTGTTGCCATACCCATACGCCTGCCGTACCGACGCATCGTTCATCAGCACGTCGCCCACGTCCTCGGCCTGCTGGTCCTCGATCAGTTTCGAGGTGTAGCTGGTCATGGTGAACGGCACGTCCATGATGTCCTGGTTGCCAAGGATGCCCAGCTGGCCACCGCGCGCGACCTGGCCACCGGCGAACTCTGGCGGCAGCGGGTTCTGTTCTTCGGTTTTTTGCGCGGTGACCGCGATGGTGCTCAGGTCTACGGTTTCATCGGCGGCATGGGCGCCAAACGCAACGGAGCAGCACAGGGCGAGCAGGGTGGGGCGGGACGGAAAACGAACGGCCATCGGATTGTTCCTGGAACGGGACAGGTCAGGGGAGTGCCTCCATGGCAATAGGAATGAATCTCAGGCGCAAATGCTATCAGCAGTTATTGCAAACTGTTATCCGTTTTTTCAACTTTTTTTCACATTTGTGCGACGACTTGTCTGATTGGCGCCTGCGGCATTGCGCGCACGTGCTGATCGAGGGGGGCAGCCGTCAAAGGCCGAAATTGAACGCGATGGATACCCGCGGGCGGATGCCCTTGAAGGGCCGTACGCTGTGCAACAACCAGGAGGGGAACATCACCAGCGTGCCGCTGCGGGCCGCTTCGGTCGTTGCGCAGCCAGCGGCCACGCACTCCTCGATCCGCATGCGCAATTCCGGCCGGTAAGCGGAAGCCACCAGCCCACGGGGGTCGAGGAATTCCAGGTCGCCGCCCACGCTCGGGTCCTCGGCCCGGCCACCGTCGTCCACCCAGTACACCGCCGACCAGAACGCGCCGGCATGGCCGTGCACGCCGTTACTGTCGCCGGCGCGGTTGATGTTGGCCCAGGCATTGAAGTGCCAATCGAAGGTGGCATGCACCAGTGTGTTGTCCGCGGTATGCACGGCGGTGAGGCTGCGGGCCATGTCCTGGGCGAACCCCAGCAGATACGCCCCTGCCTCGCCCGACCAGCTGGCGAAATCCGCGTCGGATTGCCACCCGCCCTGGTTGCTGTGCTGTGCCCCGCGCGAACGGGCTTCCTCGGCAAAGATCGCCGCGCTCAGCCGTTCGTTCACGGCCTGCGCGTTCGGCAGTGGGCAGCTTACCAGTGGGGTAGGGAACAACTTGCGGATCTTGAGGGTGCTTTCGTCGAAAGAGTGCTGGGTCATTTCGGCCGCCATGCCACTGGAAAACATCAGGTCAGCTTTATTCTGGTGGCTGTACCGGGGTTACGCAACCTGGCCCGCGGCCGGTTGAATTTGCGAACCCAACAGGCTCTGGCGCTGTCGTTAACCCATCGCGCCAACAATTTCGAACGAGGAGCCGCCATGAGCAAGTCCGTACCGTACGTGACCCTGAACGACGACAAGATGATGCCCCAACTGGGGCTGGGTGTATGGAAAGCCTCCGATGATCAGGCTCGCCAGGCCGTGCACCATGCCTTCGAAGTGGGCTATCGCTCCATCGATACGGCTTCGATCTACGAGAACGAACGCGGGGTTGGCCTGGGGCTGAAAGATGCCGCGCTACCGCGCGAATCCTACTTTGTCACCACCAAGGTGTGGAACGCCGACCAGGGCGCGCAGCCTTCGCGCGACGCTGCCTTGCGTAGCCTGGAACGGCTGGAGCTGGAATACGTGGACCTGCTGCTGATTCACTGGCCGCTGCCCCAGGCCGACCGTTACCTGGAAACCTGGGAAACGCTGATCGCGCTGCGCGACGAAGGCCGCGCGTTGTCCATCGGCGTGTCCAACTTCAACCCGGCCCACCTGGAGCGGCTGATCCGGGAAACCGGCATCACCCCGGCAGTGAACCAGGTGGAAGCCCACCCGTATTTCCAACGCGCTGACCTGCGCGAGGTGCATCGCTCGCTGAATATCCACACCGAAGCCTGGAGCCCACTGGCCCAGGGCAAGGTGGCTGACGACCCGGTATTGCAAGCGTTGGCCGCCAAATATGGTAAGACCCCAGCGCAAGTGACCCTGCGCTGGCACCTGGACAACGGGACCATCGTGATCCCTAAATCCGTGACCCCCGAGCGTATTCGGGAAAACTTCGACGTGCTCGATTTCGAGCTCACCGACGAAGATCATGCCCAGATCGCGAGCCTTGAGAAGGGCGAGCGCCTGGGCCCTGATCCAGAAACCTTCAACATGGGGGCCTGAGCGCAACCGGAGGGCCCAACCGTGCCGCACTCTCGCGAACCAGGCGAACCGTTCAAGCGGCTTTTCTTCGCGCTGGCCTGCCCCCCTGAGCAACGCCAGGCCATCGCCCGCTGGCGCAAGGAATTGCCGATTGGCACTGGCCGGCGAGTGCCCGCCGACAACTTCCACCTCACGCTGCTGTTTCTAGGGGAGGTAGCGGTTCCTCTACTGCCTGCCATTCTGGCGGCGGCGGGTGGCGTGAAGCCGCCGGGCGAGCCGTTGAGGGTGCCGCTGGATCGGCTGGATGCCTGGCGCCGCGCCGGCGTGTTGTTGCTGGTGCCTGAACAACCGCCGCGGGCGCTGCTGCGCTTGGCCTACGACCTTGAGCAAGCCGTGCAACCGCTGGGCTTGCTGCCTGAATACAGCGATTACCGCCCCCACCTTACCCTTGCCCGGGACTTTCGCACCGAAGTGCCTGAAGCCTCCAGCGCGCCGGATTTTGTGCTCAAGGCGACGCATTTCACGCTATTCGAATCGCGCAAGGGCCACTACCTGCCGTTGCAATCCTGGCCGCTGTCCCCGAGCGTCTGAGCTGGCGGTTCAGAAACATTCGTTTGAATTCAATGTGTTAGATCTTTGATCCATTGGGGTGTAAATCTTCCCCAATTAGTACTATCGTCCTCGCGGTAACAATAAAAATACAAGGACGATACCTTCATGAACAAAACCCTTTCCCTCGCCTCCGCAATTGCGGTTGGGCTCAGCTTGTTCCCGGCGGCGGCCTCGGCCAATCCTTCACCGTATTCGACCATGGTGGTGTTCGGGGACAGCCTCAGTGACGCCGGGCAATTCCCCGACCCCTTCGGGCCGCTGGGCACCGGCACGCGCTTTACCAACCGTATCGGGCCTACGTATCAGAACGGCAGTGGCGAAGTGTATGGGCAAGTGTCCCCAACGTTATTGGGCGACCGGCTCGGGCTGGACTCCATGGCTTTGGGACCGTCCACGTCTGTGGTGAATCAGGCGCTGGGGCTTGGCGATGGCAACAACTGGGCAGTGGGGGGCTACCGCACCGACCAGATACTGGATTCGATCACCGGCCAGTCCACCGTCGAAAGCAACGGCATCGTGTTCCGCGAACGGCCCGGTTACCTGGCCAACGGCAACCGCGCCGATTCCAAGGCGCTGTATTACCTCACCGGTGGCGGTAATGATTTCCTGCAAAAGCAGGTGACTTCGGTGGCTACCGCGACCGCGGCGGCCGGCCGCCTGGCCAGCAGTGCCCAGGTGCTGCAGCAGGCCGGCGCCCGGTACATCATGGTATGGCTGCTACCGGACCTTGGCCTGACGCCGTTCAACTATGGGACCGCGGAGCAGGCCGGCGTTTCGGCGCTAAGCAGCGTGTTCAACCAGGCGCTAGTGGCGCAGCTGGCTCAGATCGACGCTGAAGTGATCCCACTCAACGTCCCGTTGTTACTGTCGGAGGTGGTCGCCGACCCTGCCCGTTACGGCCTGGCCACCGGGGAAAACCTGGTAGGCACCTGTTTCAACGGGAATGGCTGTACCGCCAACGCCAATTATGGGCTGAACAGCGGCACCCCAGACCCTACCAAGCTGCTGTTCAACGACAGCGTGCACCCCACCTCCACCGGGCAGAAGCTGATTGCCGATTACGCCTACTCGTTGCTGTCCGCGCCCTGGGAGCTAACCTTGCTGCCCGAGCTGGCCCATGCCGGCCTGCGCAGCCATCAGGACGCCCTGCGCAATCAATGGCAGCAGCCGTGGCAGCCAGTGGGCAACTGGCAAGCCTTGATCGACACCGGTGGCGAGCAACTGACCTTCGACAATCAGCACGGTGGAGCCAAGGGTGACGGCCGCGGCTATTCGCTCACCGTCGGCGGCAGTTATCGCCTGAACACTGCGTGGCGCCTGGGGGTGGCGGCGGGTTACTACCGCCAGCGGATGGAGGCCGGCGTGGCGGATTCCGACTACAGCCTCAACAGTTACCTGGGCACGGCATTCGCGCAGTACCAACAAGGGCGCCTATGGGGCGACCTCGCCGCCACCGGTGGCTCGCTGGATTACGACAATCTCGAGCGCACCTTCGATTTGGGCGTGGGACAGCGTTCGGAGAAAGGTGACAGCCAAGGTGAGCTGTGGGCGGTCAGCGGCCGGTTGGGTATCGAAATGGCGCCAGCGGCCAGCCCATGGCGGGTATCGCCGTTCGTTAGCGCCGACTACGCCAACGTGAAGGTCGACGGCTATTCGGAGCGAACCGAGCGCGCGACCGCGTTGGAGATCGGCGACCAGCGCCGCGACTCCAAACGCCTTGGCGTGGGCTTGAAAGTAAGCCGAACCCTGGGCGAGGCGACTCAGCTGTTCGCCGAAGCGGCCCACGAGCGGGAGTTCAACGATGACGCCCAGCAACTGGACCTGGTCCTGCGCAGCCTTCCGGCCAACGGTTTCACGTTGCAGGGCTACAGCGCCCAACGCAACCTTGACCGCGCCAGCCTGGGCCTGCGCCATCAACTCACGCCAGGCCTGGCCATCAGCGGCATGTACAACTGGCGCCGCACCGACGCCAGCCAGCAGCAAGGCCTCAACCTGGGCCTTACCCTGGACTTCTAGCAGCCATTAGCTTGCCGCTTAAGGCTTGAAACTCAGAGCTTGAACCGGGAAACCATGCGGCTGAAGGAGGTAGCAAGGCGCGACAGGTCCTGGCTGGAGGCGTTGGTCTGGTTGGCGCCGGCAGCGGTCTGGCTGGACAGGTCCTGGATGTTCACCAGGTTACGGTCCACTTCGCGGGCCACTTGTGCCTGTTCCTCGGCGGCGCTGGCGATCACCAGGTTCCGCTCGTTGATACCGGCCACGGCCACGGTGATGCGTTCCAGGGCCTGATCCGCGGCTTCGGCCAGTTGCTGGGTGTTCTGCGCCAGCGACTGGCTGTTGCCCATGGCGCGCACCGCCTGGTCGGCCGTGGCTTGCACGGTGGCGATCATGGTTTCGATTTCGCCAGTGGAGGTTTGGGTGCGTGCCGCCAGGGCACGTACTTCATCGGCCACCACCGCGAAGCCCCGGCCTTGCTCGCCGGCCCGGGCCGCTTCGATGGCCGCGTTCAAGGCCAGCAGGTTGGTTTGCTCGGCGATGCCGCGAATCACGTCCACCACATTACCGATGTTGCGCACCTGGTCGGCCAGGGTATGCACGGTTTCGGTGGAGCCATTGAGTTCGCGCGCCATGCCGTTGATCGCGCCTACCGCTTGCTGCACTTGGCTGCGGCCGGTTTGCGCTTCCTGGCTGGTGCTGCGCGAGGCCTCGGAGGTGGATACAGCGTTGCGAGCCACTTCCTCTACCGCGCTGGTCATTTCGGTCACAGCGGTGGCTGCCTGCTGGATCTCGTCGTTCTGGCGGGTCAGCCCGCGGGTGCTTTCCTCGGTAACCGCGCTCAGTTCCTCAGCCGCCGAAGCCAACTGATCGGAAGCCTTGGCGATCTCTTCGATGGTGTTTTTCAGGTTGGTCTGCATCCCGCCCAGGGCCGTGAGCAGCATGCCGGTTTCGTCGGTGCGGTCAGCGCGAATCGGCACGGTCAGGTCACCATCGGCCACGCGGCGGGCGGTGGTCACGGCCAGGGTGATCGGCCGCACGATGGCGCGAGTGATCAGCATCCCCAAGGCGATGGCGAAGATGAATGCCACCGCGATGCCCCCGATCAGCAGGTACGTCGCGTTTTTCGAGGTCACTTGCGAAGCCGTGGCGGCTTCGTCGATCTGGCGTACGTTGGAGTCGTTGATCGTGGTGATGTCGGCCAACACGCGGCGGTAGCCTTCAAGCACCGGGCCGTTGAGTGCCTCGCGCGCGGCGTCCATGTCGCCTTGGTCGATCACACTGACCGCTTTATCCACCGCAGCCTGGAACGTCCCCCAGTCGGTTTGTTGCAAGGCATCGCCCGCAACGCGCTCGTCCTCGGCCAACGGGGTGTTCCGGTAATTCAAGAATGCTTTCCAGGCTTCATCCCGGCTGGTGTTCATGCTGGTGAGCACTTCACGGCGAACGTCTTCGGGCGCTTTTCCTGCCACGAGCGACAAGTACCGATAAAGGTCACGGTTCTGAGCGATGAGGCTGGTCCGTATTTTATTGGTGCTGGTAATAGACACCACGTTGTTGGAGAACACGCTGTTCAGGTTATCGCTGACCTGGCCAATGCCACGGCCGCCGATGACGCCTACGATCAGCGTCAGCAGCGCGCAAAGAATGAAAGCGCTCAGCAGTTTGGTCGCCAGCTTGGCGTTGGTGATAAAGCCCATGGTGTTCAGCCCTTTTGTGCCTGAAATCGAATGCGCAGGCACAGCCTGCCGATGGCCATAAGCATCGGCGATTGTTGGGCAAACTAAAGCGCACCGGGCCGGCGCCCGACGTGCGGGCAACCGGTAGAGGGAGGGTCAGCGCCGGCGCGGGCGCGATACCACGGACTCGATGTTCTTGCGGCCGATCAGGGGCGTAGGCGCCGTTTCGGAGGGGGCGGGGGCCAGCCACTTGAACATCACCAGGCAATCCACCAAGCCTTCGCGGGCGTGACGATAGGCCTTGGGCAAGCGGCCGACCACGTCGAACCCCAGCTTTTGCCACAGCGCGACCGCCACCTCGTTGGTGGCTACCACCGAATTGAACTGCATGGCCAAAAAGCCGCTTTCCCGGGCCAGGGTTTGTG